>ERZ781275.60-NODE-60-length-120867-cov-25.250911_pt1 | contig 120867 bp, 122 predicted proteins | sample MGYA00375853_ERZ781275 | MGnify/ENA primary metagenome ERZ781275 (study PRJEB29790, sample SAMN03653691) | human gut metagenome | host: Homo sapiens | place: USA: Dallas, Texas | collected 2012-07-23 | study: EMG produced TPA metagenomics assembly of the Gut...
TTGCTCGACAATCCAAAAATAATTGAGAGGCTAGGACTTTTGTCCCAGCCTCCTTGTTTATCCTTATTTCATCATACCAGCCTGGAGGTCATACATTTTCTTATACGTTCCTCCTAGAGCAATGAGTTGGTCGTGATTGCCCGATTCGATGATTTTTCCTTTATCGAGAACATAGATGCAATCGGCATCTTGGATGGTAGAAAGACGATGGGCAATGGCAATGGTTGTCCGCCCTTGGCGCATCTTCTTCAGAGAATTTTGGATCATCTCTTCCGTCTCTTGGTCGATGTTGGCAGTGGCCTCATCCAAAATGAGGATCTTAGGCTGAGCAGCAATGGTCCGGGCAAAAGCCAGAAGCTGACGCTGACCGGTCGATAAGGTAGAACCCCGCTCTGTTACCGGATGGTCATAGCCACTAGGTAGACTCTCAATAAAGTCTGCTACATCCACAAATGCGGCTGCTTGTCGGATTTCCTCATCTGTCAGTTCTTCATGGTACATTCGGATATTAGAAGCAATGGTTCCATGATAGAGGAAGGGTTCCTGCAACACTAAACCGATGGACTTACGCAAGGCTTCCTGGCTGTAGTCCTTGATATCCTGTCCATCAATCAAGATCTGGCCACGATCAAATTCATAAAAGCGCATGAAGAGATTGATAATAGAGGATTTACCAGAACCAGTATGACCAACAAAAGCGATGGTTTGTCCATTTTTGACCTCAAAGGAGATATCTTTTAGGACATCCCGTTTGACATCATAAGAAAAAGATACATGCTCAAAACGAATATTCCCCCGCTCAATTTCTTTCAGGCTACCAGCTTGCTTGGGCTCATAGTCGTCTCGATCCATCATTTCAAAGACACGCCCTGCAGAAATGGTTGAGGTCTGTAAGGTTGCAAAATTTTGAGTGACATCAATCAAGGGCTGGAAAAGCTGGCTAACATACTGGATAAAGGCATAGATAAGACCGGCTGTAAAGCCAGAGTTACGCCAATTTAAGCCGAAAAAGGTTAGAATAACTGCATAAGCCAGGACCTGTAACAGGGTCATAGCTGGCCTCAAAAAGAGGGAATTGACATCCACAGATCGGTTGGCATAATCCAAATGTTCCCCATTAATCTGTTCGAATTCATCCGTCAAGCGCTTTTCTTGACGAAAGGCCTGCACGATCCGCATTCCTTCGATAGATTCCGATAATTTCACATTGATATCTGATAATTTTTGTCGGGTCATCTTGACCAAGCGATTGGATAACTTGCGATAGAGACGAATGGAAAACCAAATGATGGGAAGAAAAGGCAGGATCCAAATGGTCAAATGCCAGTCCAAGCTAAACATGGTTACTAGAGTGACTAAAAAGAGTAAAAAGGATGAAACCAGGCTTGAAAAGACCGTAGAAAACATATCTGCGACTGCCTGTGTATCATTGGTCACACGCGAGACAATCGAACCTGCTGCTGTCTGGTCATAAAAGGACATGCCCAGTCTTTGAAGATTTTTGAAAATATCTAGACGGATATCTCTTACGATGGAATTGGATACACGCGCAAAGGTTAACTGGCTCAGGTAAGTTGCCAGCACACGCCCAATGAATAACCCATAGTAGAGAATCAAAAACTGAAAAGCTGTCAGTACTGGAGAGCCGGCTTCTGTTGGATCCACTAGGTGGTCAATATACCAGCGAGCTGCAAGAGGGATCGCCGTCAATAACAGACTAGTTAGGAAGGTAAAGGCTAAGGCTAGGGCCGTTAACCATTTATAACGCCACATGTAAGTCAAGAGCCGCTTCATCACATGAGCTTCAGATGTTTTCATTCAGCTTTCCCTCCATTTCTTCTGATAATTGTTGGGCTTGGTAGGTTTCATAGTACCAACCTTTTTGAGCCATTAATTCCTCGTGATTTCCTCGCTCCTTGATCTGTCCATTCTCCATTACTAGAATCAAATCCGCATGAACGATCGCTGATAGGCGGTGGGCTGTGATAATCGTTGTTTTCCCCTTGCGTTCCTGCTTCATATTTTCAATGATTTGGTGTTCCGTTTTAGCATCTACTGCAGACAGGGAATCATCCAAAATCAAGATCTCAGGATTAATGACCAAAGCACGACTCATGGCAATCCGTTGCTTTTGCCCGCCAGAAAGAGAGACCCCTCTCTCTCCCAGCACTGTCTCCATCTGGTCTGGCATGGCCAGAATATCTTCATAGACTCCACAAGTTCTCAGAGCCTTCATCACCTCTTCTTCCTTGATCTGTGGATCTGAAAAAGCGACATTCTCGCAAATGGTCATGGCAAAGAGAATCTGATCTTGAGGGACGTAGCCGATCAAGCTTCGAAGATCTTCTAAGCGATAATGTTTGATGGAGATCCCATTTAGCAAGATAGCTCCCTGCTCCAAGTCATGCTCTCTGAGTAAGAGGCGCAATAAGGTGGTCTTTCCAGATCCAGTTGGCCCCACAATTCCAAGGGTTTGCCCTTTTTCTAAATGAAAGGCAACCTTTTCAAGGACAGGCTCTTTCTCATAGGCGAATTCTTTAATGTTATATTCCAGATCGCCGTTTTGGATGTCTGTGACTGGTTGACTCGGATCTTGAATATCAGGTGTTTCTGCTAAAAGTGTCTCAATCCGATCATAGGAGACGCTAGCCCGCTGACTAATATTAAACAAGAAGCCCATGGCTTGAAGGGGCCAGACGAGCATATTAAGATAGGTAATAAAAGTTACGATTTGTCCAACCGTCAGGCTCCCTTCCTGAACAAATAGCCCCCCGAAGTAGAGGGTCAAGACATAGGACAGTCCGACAAAAAGAAGAGTGGTCGGATCAAACAAAGCATTGTAACCGGCTGAAGTCATATTCTTTGAAAAGACCGTTTGATTGGTTTTTTCAAAAGCCCGAATCTCATCTGCCTGAAAGCCAAAGGATTTGGTCACCTTAACCCCTGATACTGATTCCTGAACAAAGTTGTTCAGCTCTGAGAAGCCTTCTTGGGCCTCTTTGAAGGCTTTGTGGTTTTTGCGTCCAATGGCGGAAGTCACTACCACCATAACCGGTAGAGGTAAAATAGCTAAGAGGGTTAAGCGCCAATCAATCATGAAAAACATGCTGACTAGGGTCACCAAGGCTGTCACAGAAGCATCTACAGCAGACATGACTCCACCACCAGCAAACATGGTTACCGCATTGATATCATTAGTAGCATGGGCCATGAGATCCCCTGTCCGATAACGCTGATAAAAAGACGGGGACATAAGCGTAAATTGCTTGAACAAACGGTAACGCAAGATCCGAGCCAACTTATTGGCCGTTCCAAAAATATAGCGTCTCCATACAAAACGAAGGCCATACATAGCAAGAGCTGCAAGAACCAAAAGAGCGATATCCACAACTAACTGCCCCAGCGTCAGCCTTCTTTTATCGATCAAATCGATCACAAGTCCCATGATTCTTGGAGGAATGAGGTTTAAAAAACTAACCAAGATCAAGGACCCTATCCCGATCAAGTATCGCTTCTTCTCTAAATTAAAAAACCAAGATAATTTCCTCAACAGATTCATCTTATTTCCCCTTTTTGGTGAGTTGCCAGCTACTATCCACCAGAGCAAACAAGTCCTCATCAGCAATTGTTCCATCTAGGGGGATACTCACCCAATATTTTTTATTCATATGAAAAGCTGGATAAATCCCTTTCTGCTGGATGAAATAGGCTACTTGATCAGACTTGACATTCAAAACTTCTATCTTCCCAGACTTGCCAGCATCCAGTTTTTTCCAATCAATGGTCATAAAGACACCATACCACTTGAGGGTATCTCTGTGGCGAATAGCACCGGATTCAGGAGATCTCTCCCACAAATACTCAATCGTTCCCTGATAGTGCAGAGAGATATAGGCCATGAGACGCTTGGCTTGAGGATAGAGAAATTTCTCTACCTCAAAACAAGCTTGGCGAATCCTTGCAAGACTTTCCTGACAGGCTTCCCTGACTTGGCCAACGAAATTTCCTTGTAGCTGTTCCTGATGGATCTGGATATACTCGTCCCCTGTATCCTGATCATAGACCTGAAAAGATATCTTCTGGTCGCAGACACGGACCTTTAATAGAAAAGTTTCCGATAAGACGGGGCACTGGTACTCATAGCCTGCTTCTCTCTTTTCAAATCCATAAGCTAATCCCTTTTCTGGCTGAAAGGTGTACCGGTCAAAATAATGCTCTAAAAACATTTTCTCTCCCTTATTCATTTTTGCACTAGAAGAGGCTGGAAACAACGTCCCCAACCTTGATAACGGATCTTCAAAACTACTTCAGGCAGTGATCGTTTCTTTTTTAAAACACGATGCGCGTGCCATGCAGTTGACAAACACCCAATTGCTCCAAAAAGAGCTGACGATTGTCAAGGGTCACACCTCCACCTGGCAGGATCTGAATCTTTCCCTTAGCCACATCTAATAAACGATGATAGTGTGCAAAACGTTGCTCTAGTGGGTCACCTGGACTTCCAGCTCGTGTTAAAATGCGGGCTACACCCTTATCAGAAAGCCACTCAATCGCTTCTAGCTGATCTGTATGAGCTAACTCATCAAAGGCCATATGAAAGACCACCTCTGCCTCTCCACAGGCTGCAAGTAAAAGCTGCATGACCCTCTGGTCCAACTTTCGATCGCTCGTCAGCGCACCCAGAACGAAACTAGTAACCCCTATTTCTTTCGCAGCCCGAATATCCGTCAGCATAGCTTTGACTTCCAGATCAGTGTAGACAAAATCGCCACCACGGGGCCGGATAATGACACATAGATCCACAGACTCCTCTCTTGTCAGTTTGATTGCTTCATTGATCACACCTATACTCGGTGTGGTCCCGCCTACTGCCAGGTTGTCGCACAGTTCAATGCGACCTGCCCCAGCAGCAATCGCCTTATCAATATAAGTTAAATTCTCTGCACAAAATTCAAAGACAAGCATGACAACTCCAATTACAAAGACTTAAAACAAGGATATACTAACAGTTACCTTCGCATTGCCATTTTCCACTCTCGCTTTTGAGATACTATAGCCTGCTTGAGGAATCTCAAGGGTGATTTGATCACCATTCACTGTAAAGCCGCCTCCATTTTGATTGGATTGATCCTTCAAATAGTTGAGAACCAAGAATTTTGGAATGGGCATTTTCCCTAATTTAGCACCGGTCACAGTCAAATTCATGACATTGTTTTCGACTTGACCGGTCATGGTTAAATCTAGATAGCTATCAACTGGTCCTAAGGAAACAGGAACTTTGACGTGAAGGTCATTGCCATCCATTCCTAGTGCCATCTTTTGATAGTCAGAATTGTCAAGGGCGGTTCCAGCACTTGTTTTTACGACCTGACTTAATTGTACAGAATTGAGACTTAGCTCAGTTGAGAGCCCTTCAGTGCTCACAGAAGCGTTTGAAACTGCATTTTGAGCCAGCTCAATCAAAGAACTCCCTGCCTGCACATTTCTCAGTTGCTCCCCATCAGGGATGGTTCCAGGAACCAGCAAGACCACCAATAAAATAATTAAAACAATCAACAGGCCAATCAGGCGTCTTATCCACTTAAACATCTGCTCCTCCGATACATGAAAAGTTGTATTCTTATTGTACCCTAAATCTAAAGAAATTGCGACTAAGAGGGGCCTTTAGAAAGCAAAAGAGAGCGTGGGACAGAAATCGGTAATTCGTTAGAATTCGATTTCGTCGTCCCACCTCCGCACAGTTGAGTAGGGCTGTAAAAGCTGATGAAATCAGCGTAGTAGAGCCCACTCAACCACTGCGTCTTACTCGACAATCCAAAAACAATTGAGAGGCTAGGACTTTTATCCCAACCTCTCTTTGTGCATTATTTAGATTTAATGTAGTTAACACCATCTGCTTTTGGTGCGACTGCTTGTCCGAAGAAGGCTGCCAAGACAACCATGGTCAAGACGTAAGGCGCAATTTGCAAGTAGATGGATGGGATACCTTTAAGCAAAGGCAATTGATTCCCGATAACAGCCAAACTTTGCGAAGCTCCAAAGAAGAGACTAGCAAGCATGGCCCCGATTGGGTTCCATTTCCCGAAAATCATAGCCGCAAGGGCGATGAAACCAGGACCAACAATAGTAGTCACCGCAAAGTTAACGGAAATAGATTGAGCGTATATGGCTCCTCCAATACCAGCTAGGGCACCTGAGATCATCACTCCTAAGTAGCGCATTTTATAAACATTGATTCCCAATGTATCTGCTGCTTGTGGGTGTTCCCCAACTGAACGAAGACGCAATCCAAATTTTGTCTTGAACATGATGAACCAAGCAAAGAATGAGAAGAGAATCGCAACCCAGCCGATGATGCTGGCATTGTTGAAGAAAATATCCCCAATTACCGGAATTTTAGATAAGACCGGAATGGACGTTTTCCCGAAGGCAACTTTGATATTATCAGTTTGTCCCTTGTTATACATCGCCTTGACAAGAAAGACTGCCAATGGAGGTGCCATCAAGTTCAATACCGTACCTGAGACGATATGGTCAGCACGGAAATGAATGGTTGCCACCGCGTGAATCAAGGAGAAGAGTACTCCAATCCCTGCAGCAACGATCAAGGACAACCATGGTGTCAAACTTCCTAAGGCAGGCTCAAAAGTCAAGTTAAAGATAATACCTGAGAAGGCTCCCATAACCATGATTCCTTCCAGACCAACGTTAACAACCCCAGCGTGTTCTGAGTATGCTCCTCCGATACTTGTGAAGATCAGCGGCGCCGCATACACAATCATAGAGGAAACAAGAATACTTAAAATCGTTACAATACTCATTAGTTTGCTCCTCCTTTTTTAGCTGAACGCATCGAGATCATCTTTTCAATAATGTAGTGAGCACATACGAAGAAGATAATGGATGCTGTCACAATTTGAACGACTTCTTCAGGGATGGCAGCTGGCTTCATACCAACTCCCCCAATTTGAAGTGCTCCAAACAAGAAGGCAGCAAATGGAATACCAATTGGTGAATTCATCGCAAGAAGGGCAACGGCCATTCCGTTAAATCCAACACTCATCGAGCTGGTTTGAACGTAGACATTTGAGTAAATCCCCAGACCTTCTGCTACCCCACCGATACCAGCAAGAGCACCAGAAATGATCATAGAAAGGATAATGGTCCGTTTTGCAGACATCCCTGCATATTCCGCCGCATTGGCATTGAGACCAACGGCACGGATTTCAAAACCAAGTGTTGTTTTCTTCATCAAGAACCAGATGACCACCACTGCGATGATGGCAAAGAAGATCCCGATGTTCATTTGTGATTTGTCCGTCAAATTACGCAACCACTCCGTCTGGTAGACAGCGTTGGCTCCCACATCAATGGTTGAGTCCTTGTTTTTCATCAAGGAAGCTGGGAAGCTATGAATCAAGGCATTCCCACCGTAGAGAACAATGTAGTTCATCATAATGGTGATAATGACCTCACTGGTTCCGAGATAGGCACGAAGGAAACCAGGAATCGCTCCAATAAATCCACCTGCGATAGCCGCAATCAAAACGGTCATCGGAATCATCAGTAAGCGAGGCATATTTGGGAAGGAAAGGGCAAACCAAGTCGCCATGATCCATCCTGCAAAAGCCTGACCAGGAAGTCCAACGTTAAAGAAGCCGGCCCGGCTAGCTACCGAAAATCCAAGAGCAACTAAAATCAGTGGCCCCATAGCACGGGAAATATTACCCCAACTCTTAATCGAACCAAAGGCTTTCTTAAACAGCAATTCATATCCCCAAAGGGCATCATAGCTGAAGGCCCACATAATAATGGCACCTAAGACCAATCCTAAAAGGACAGACACCAATGGAACGGCAATTTGTTTTAAATTCTTATTCATTTGATGCTCCCTCCTTTACTTGTCCTCCTGCCATGAGGATTCCAAGTTCTTGCTTATTCGTTGTTTCAGGGGTTACGATCCCTTGGATCTTCCCATCATGAATAACCGCAATACGGTCAGAAACATTCAAAATTTCATCTAATTCAAAACTGACAACCAGAACGGCTTTTCCATTATCCCGTTCTTGGATCAAGCGTTTGTGGATATATTCGATCGCTCCAACGTCCAATCCACGAGTCGGCTGGCTGACGATTAAGAGATCTGGATCGCGATCGATTTCGCGAGCGATAATGGCTTTTTGCTGGTTCCCTCCTGAGAGAGCCTTAGCAGGTACCACTTCACTGGCTGCACGAACGTCAAACTCTTCCATCAACTTCTTGGCATAAGAGGTAATATTTGGATAATTTAAAATACCATTCTTGCTAAGAGGTTCTTTGTAGTAAGTTTGAAGAGCCATGTTTTCAGAGATCATCATATCAAGGACCAAACCATCCCGGTGACGGTCTTCAGGGACGTGCCCTACCTTCATTTCTGTGATTTGACGTGGACGTAGTCCTACAACATCCTTGCCTTTAATCTTAATTGAACCCGATTTTACCTTCCGTAGACCTGTAATGGCTTGGATCAACTCAGACTGACCATTTCCATCAATCCCTGCGATCCCAACGACTTCACCAGCACGAAGTTCCAGTGACAAATTCTTAACAGCTGGGACACCACGGTTTTCGTTTACAACCAAGTTTTCGATCGACAAGACCACTTCTTTCGGTTGAGAAGGACCTTTTTCAGTCTTAAAGGAAACAGAACGGCCGACCATCATTTCGGCCAAGTCTTGGTTAGTAGCTCCACCAATCTCTACTGTCTCAATCGATTTCCCACGGCGAATAACCGTTACGCGGTCTGAAACAGCACGGATTTCATCCAACTTGTGCGTAATCAAGATAATGGATTTTCCTTCATTCGCCAAGTTCTTCATGATTGTCATCAATTCTTCGATTTCAGCTGGTGTCAACACTGCAGTTGGTTCATCGAAGATCAGGATGTCGGCTCCACGATAAAGCGTCTTTAAGATTTCCACACGTTGCTGCGCACCAACGGAAATATCCTCAACTTTAGCATGTGGATCTACTGCCAAGCCATATTTTTTAGACAAATCAAGGATATCTTGGCTGGCTTTTTTAAGGTCCAAAACACCATGTTTAGTGGTTTCAGAACCAAGGATGATATTTTCAACAACAGTGAAGGCTTCAACCAACATAAAGTGTTGGTGCACCATTCCAATTCCTAAAGAAGCTGCTTTTGAAGGTGAGTCTAGGTTAACAGTATTTCCATTTACCACAATGTCTCCGCTTGTTGGTTCCAACAAACCAGCCAGCATATTCATCAGGGTAGATTTCCCTGCACCATTTTCTCCAAGAAGTGCATGGATTTCACCTTTGCGCAACTGAAGATTAATCTTATCATTTGCTACAAAGTCACCAAATTTTTTGGTAATCTCACGCATTTCGATGACATATTCATGTGTCATGTGGGTGTTTTCCTTTCAAAATTTTTTATTTCAATAAAATCTGCTAGAGAACTAACAGATTTTATTGAGACAAAAATGTCTCACTTTAAAAGAAACGGCCCTTAAAGGGAGGGCCGCCCAATCAAATATTATTTTTCAGGAACTTTAAGAGATCCATCAAGGATTTTAGCTTTGGCATCTTCGACAGCTTTTTTAGCATCTGCAGAAAGGTTGTCAGTTGTCAAATCAACTCCACCATCTTTCAAGCTATAAGTAATCACTTTACCGCCAGGGAATTTACCGTCAGCAGCTTTCTTAGCCAAGTCTTTTACAGATTCTCCGACTTTCTTCAAGCTTGAAGCCAAGACAAAGTTAGATTTTTTACCATCTTTAGAAGTGTATTCACCTTCAGCTTTTTGGTCACGGTCAACACCAAGAACCCAAACTTTTTCGTCTTCATTTTTCTTCTCGTTCAAGTCTTTTGCTTCAGAGAAGACACCTGCTCCAGTACCACCAGCTACTTGGTAGATAACGTCTGCACCTGCAGCGTATTGTGCAGCAGCAATTGTTTTACCTTTAGCAGCGTCACCGAATGAACCAGCGTAGTCTACTTGAACTTTGATAGATGGGTCAACAGATTTAACACCAGCTTCAAATCCAGCGCGGAAACGAGTGATAACTTCACTTTCCATACCACCTACAAAACCAACTTGTTTAGTTTTTGTAGTTTTCGCAGCAGCGATACCAGCAAGGTAACCAGCTTCGTTGTCGGCAAAGACAGCAGATGCTACGTTCTTTTTACCTTCAATACGGTCGTCAATGATAACAAAGTTTGTTTCTTCGTTGTCAGAAGCCGCTTTTTCTACTGCATCACGCAAGGCAAAACCAACACCAAAGATCAATTTGTAGTCGTTAGAAACAGCTTCATCAAGGTTTGTCGCATATTGAGATTCATCTGTTGATTGGAAGTAGTCAAATCCGTTCCCTTTAGAAAGACCGTTTTCTTTCCCCCAAGCTTGCAAACCTTCCCAAGCAGATTGGTTGAATGATTTGTCATCCACACCACCAGTATCGGTAACGATAGCAGCTTTCAAATCAGTTTTTGATTCTGAGTTTGCGCTATCTTTTTTAGACGCACGATTTCCACATGCTGCAAGTCCGATAGCAGCGACAGTTACTAGACCAAGGCCTAGCCATTGTTTCTTGTTCATTACTGAACCTCCTAAATTATTGTGCAACATTGTTGCGAAGTATTGAAAGGGTCAAAAGACCGCCTCACAGAACTATTAAGTCAGGTCTGTAAAGGAATATGGAAGTAATTCCTTGACCGTCATCACGACCGTCGATTTATCTTTAGATACTAAGGTTACAGGAAGGTCTGGCTCAAAAAATTCAGCCATGACCTGGCGACAAGCACCACATGGAGAGATGGGCTTTTCTGTTTGCCCGTAGATAATCAGCTCTTTGAACTCGCGAGCTCCTTCAGAAACAGCTTTAAAAATGGCTGTCCGTTCTCCACAGTTGGTCAAACCAAAACTGGCATTTTCGATATTGACACCTGTATAGATTTCTCCATCCTTCGTTAGCAGTACAGCTCCAATTGGGAAATGAGAGTAAGGCACATAGGCTTGTTGACTCACTTCAACTGCTAAGTTGATCAACTCAGTAGTCGCCATGAGCCACCTTTCCTTCCATGATGGCTACACCAGAAGAAGTCCCGATACGGGTCGCACCAGCTTCGATAAAAGCAAGAGCATCTTCATAAGAGCGAGCACCACCAGAAGCCTTAACACCCATGTCGGGTCCAACAGTTTGACGCATTAATTCCACATCTTCTACCGTTGCTCCTCCAGTTGAGAAGCCAGTTGAAGTCTTCACAAAGTCTGCGCTAGCTGACTTAGCAATTTGACAAGCAACGATCTTTTCATCATCGGTTAAGAGACAAGTCTCAATGATGACTTTGACCAGCTTATCACCGCTCGCTTCGACTACCGCTTGGATATCTTCCTCAACTAGTGCTAAATTCTTAGACTTAAGAGCCCCGATATTCATGACCATGTCAATCTCATCGGCACCGTTTTGAATGGCATTTTTTGTTTCACACGCTTTGACAAATGGTGTATTTGCTCCCAAAGGAAAACCAATGACGGTACAAACTTTAACGTCTGAATCGCGCAAGCCCTCAGCCGCAAAATTCACCCATGTCGGGTTCACACAGACACTCGCAAAATCATAAGCCTTGGCTTCTTCGATCAGCTTTTCGATCTGTTCTTGTTGCGCATCTGGTTTTAAAAGAGTGTGATCGATATATTTATTTAACTTCATACAATCTCCTGAGCTGCTTAAGATATTATTTCAATAATTTCTTTAACGCTTTCAGCCCTTTCTAGTATTTTAACATTTTTTTTGAATTCTGTAACTCTTTCTTGTGAATTTTTTTCATTCATGAAAATGCGGGCAATGCGTTCCCCTTTTTTGACGTGCTCTCCCACTTTTTTGTCAAACAAAATCCCTGTTTCATAATCGAGGGGATCCGATTTGACAGCACGGCCAGCACCCAGGCGCATAGCAAACAAACCAAACTCCATGGCAGGTAAAGCAGCAATGACGCCATCTTGGTCCGCTGTTACTTCAAGGACCTGATCCACTTTGACGGGACGATGCAAATCTTCTAAGTCTCCACCTTGAGCCACAACCATTTCTTCAAACTTCGCTAAAGCCTGACCATTGGTCAAGTGTTCATGGATGGCTTCAATCGATTGTTCTACATTGGCCAATTTCAACATGATTTGCGCTAATTCACAAATAAACTCTGTGACATCAGCACGCCCTTGCCCTTTCAGAATATCCAGGGCTTCTAAAATTTCTAAACGATTACCAATGCTGGTTCCCAAAGGTTGGCTCATATCTGTAATGACAGCGATGGTTTTCCGACCCACTGCATTTCCAAGATCCACCATGGTACGTGCTAAGCGACGAGCATCCTCTATATTCTTCATGAAGGCACCCTCGCCCACTGTCACGTCCAAAAGAATGGCATCCGCACCAGCAGCAATTTTCTTACTCATGACGGAGCTAGCAATCAAAGGAATGGTATCCACTGTCGCCGTTACATCACGCAGAGCATACAAGAGTTTGTCTGCTTTTACGAGTTGGTCGGATTGACCAATGACCGATAAGCCGATCTCCTGCACCTGCTGGATAAATTCCTCTTGAGTCCGTTCAATCTGAAAGCCTTTAATGGATTCCAACTTATCGATGGTTCCACCCGTGTGGCCTAAGCCACGACCACTCATTTTAGCAACCGGCACACCAAAACTTGCAACCAAAGGCACCAAGACCAAGGTCACCTTGTCTCCGACACCACCAGTCGAGTGTTTGTCCACCTTGATCCCTGGAATAGCTGACAGATCAAACTGTTGCCCTGTTTGGACCATCTTCATGGTCATATGAGAGATTTCTTCTGTCGTCATCCCTTTAAAATAAACGGCCATAGCAAAAGCGGACATTTGGTAATCTGGAACCGTTCCAGCCACATAGCCCTCAATCAGCCATTCAATTTCTTCCTTGTTTAAGGCAAGACCATCTCTTTTTTTCTGAATGATATCTACTGCTCTCATGATTCTTTCTCACTTCTTAAAATATAATAGCCTTTGTCTTTTTTTACGGTCTCACAATTACCAAACGTCTCTTCCATCTTGGCCTTAGCGCTCGGAGCCCCTTGTTTTTTTTGAATGACAATGGTCAAGTCTCCACCTGGTTTCAAATGTTCAAAACTACCAGTGATCACTTGGTGAACCACTTTCTTACCTGCTCGGATCGGCGGATTACTGATCACATGGTCAAAGACCCCTTCTACTGCTTCATAGACATCCGAAGAAAAGATCTGAGCTTCCACGCCGTTTCGGCTAGCATTTTTCTTAGCCAAGTCCAGTGCCCGCTCATTGACATCGACCATTGTCACTGCAACTCCCTGGGCTTTAGCTAGAGAGAGGCCGATCGGTCCATAGCCACAGCCAACATCTAGGACACTTTCTCCTTCTTGAAAAACCAGGGTTGATAAGAGCACCTGGCTTCCATAATCAATCATTTTTTTACTAAAGACGCCGGCGTCCGTATAAAAATTCATCTTTTGCCCCAATAAAACAACAGCCAGATCATGAATATCATGGGCTGCATCTGGGTTTACATCGAAATACATTTTACTCATAAGGTTATTTTATCATAATTCATTCCTTTTTTAAATCGTTTACACGACCTCTAAAAATTGGTATACTAAAGACTACAATAGGAGTGACATATGGACAAAGAATTTCTACATTTTGAAAAAATTAATCGTGAAACTTGGCAAAATTTGCACCGCAAAACCACCCCACCTCTCTCTCAAACAGAGCTCAATTCTATTAAAAGTTTTAACGACCGCATCAACCTCCAGGATGTACGTGACGTCTACCTGCCTTTGACAAACCTAATTGGAATCTACAAGCGTTCCAAAGAAGATTTGGCCTTCTCAAAAGGTATTTTTCTTCAAAAAACGAGTGAACGCCAACCCTTTATCATTGGGGTTTCAGGGAGCGTTGCGGTTGGAAAATCTACCACTAGCCGTCTACTTCAAATCCTGCTGTCACGAACCTTCGAAGGCTCGACAGTAGAATTGGTGACAACAGATGGCTTCCTCTATCCAAATGCTATCTTAAAAGAACAAGAGATCCTCAATCGAAAAGGATTTCCGGAAAGCTATGATATGGAATTGCTCCTTGATTTTCTTAATCAAATCAAAAACAATAAGAGTGTAGAAATCCCTGTCTATTCCCACGAAATATACGATATTGTCCCAGATGAGAAGCAAACGATTTTACCGGCTGATTTTGTCATTGTCGAAGGGATCAATGTCTTTCAAAATCCGCAAAATGACAGTCTCTATATGACCGATTTCTTTGATTTTTCAATCTATGTGGATGCCGCAGTGGATGATATCGAATCTTGGTATCTCGATCGCTTCCAAAAACTCCTTGCATTAGCTCAGAATGATCCTAATAACTACTACTATCGATTTACAGAGCAACCCCTAGAAGAAGTTTTAAGCATGGCCCATCAGGTCTGGGAATCCATTAATTTAGTCAACTTGCAACATTACATCCAACCAACCAGAAATCGAGCTGATCTGATTCTCCATAAGGCAACCAACCATGAAATCGACGAAATTTATCTCAAACGCTAGAGAAAATGGCCTGTTAACGGTACTTTTTTAAGGAAAAGCTATTTTAGGCTTGTCAAATCTTAACTTTTCATATATAATGAGATAGTTAGATTATCAATGGAGGTGAATAACTTGGCAAACATTAAATCAGCTATCAAACGCGCTGAATTGAACGTTAAACAAAACGAAAAAAACTCAGCTCAAAAATCAGCTATGCGTACTGCAATCAAAGCTTTTGAAGCAAACCCATCTGAAGAACTTTACCGCGCTGCTAGCTCAGCTATCGATAAAGCAGAAACTAAAGGTTTGATCCACAAGAACAAAGCTAGCCGTGATAAAGCACGTCTTGCAGCGAAACTTGGTTAATCAAGAACAGCATAAAAATCAAGCTCTCCGGAGCTTTTTTTGTGCCTAATTTTTTGAGAGGTGCTTATGAAAATTGTTATTATCGGCTATTCTGGCTCAGGTAAATCCACCTTGGCTGAAAACTTATCCCGCCACTACTCCATTCCCAAGCTCCACATGGACACCCTTCAATTTAAACCGGGTTGGATAGACAGTGACCGGAATTGGATGGAGAAAGAGATGAGACAGTTTCTTAGTGACCATAGAGACTGGGTCATTGATGGCAATTACTCTTGGTGCTGCTATGAGGAAAGAATGGAGCAAGCCGACCAGATTATCTTTCTCAACTTCTCTCGTTGGAACTGCCTCTTTAGAGCCTGGAAACGATACCGCCGTTATAAAGGACGCGTCCGTGAGAGTATGGCGGCAGGTTGCCCCGAACGCTTTGACTATGAATTCATCCGTTGGATTCTTTGGGACGGTCGCCAAGCCAGACAGGTCACACGCTATCAGACTATCGGCCAAAACTATCCAGACAAATTTGTCTCTCTCAAGAATCAAAAAGAGCTGGATGCGTTTCTAAAAAACATACAATAAAAAGGTTGGGATATCAATCCCAACCTTTTTTATTTATCAACGTAATCGCCACCAGTGAAGCCATAGTATTCTTCCAGACTCAAACCCGAGTCAGCGATATCCTGTGCTTCTTTTCCGATATAGCGGAGATGCCAGCTCTCTGGCATGTAGCCTGTCACTTTTTCTTTTCCTTCTTGGTAACGAACCACAAAGCCATATTTAGCGGCGTTCTTAAGCAACCACTTACTTGGTCCAGGTTCTGTCACCAGATTACCACTGGTATCGATCAAATCAAAGGTCAAACCAGTTTGGTGTTCACTATAACCCGGTCTTGCGGAATAACGATCTGCTGCCTCCTGACCATCTTGATTGACATAGTTTTGATAGAGGCCAACTTGGGTATCGTAGCTACGAAAACCACTATATTGGTCACTGATCGGATATCCTTCTGCCTGCATGGCTGCGATCAATTCATGAAGGGCTGAAACAGCTTCAGGATCTTCACCTGGGTTAAAGTCAGGCGACAAGGGATAATGTTTGTTGGCGATCATGACCTCACCATATTTCCCTTTGACACTATAGTAGGAACCATTATAGCTGACACCAGAATCCACTTTCACATCTGACTTACCAGCTTTTGACGACTCTTCTTTTCCTGTCTCTTTTGACGTATCCTTTGCAGAAGACGTTTCTTTGGAAGACTTGGTTTGCGTTTGCTTGGTCTCTTCTTTTGCAGAAGATTTAGAACTAGTGGATTGAGATTGGGAGCAAGCTGTCAGGGTTAACAAGGCAACTGTCACCAAAGTTAATTTGGAAAATCTTGCTTTCATGAGGAATCTCCTATGATTCTTTTGTTACGACAATATCCGTAATCACATAACTTGCACCTACTTTTTTCAAAGTGTAGGTCTTGTACTTGCGGTTTTGTGAATCTGGATGGCTATCGGTATAATGCACGGTAAAGTCTTCATAAGTCTTGATCGTCACCACACCATTTTCTTCAGTGACACTTTGAATGTCCAATGCTCCTGGAGTATAGTAGTCAATTTTAGCCTTTCGAACACCATCACCAGTTGTGAACTCAACCATGTCTTTGTAGGCTTGACTTTGTGTGTCATAGTATTTAGAGTAGGTGTTGTTTCGATTTGAAACGGAGCTAAAGACAGCGTCGCGGTACTCTTTCAAGAATTCTTCTGCCAAGGTCCGATTTTGTTCTTCTTTGGCAGCTTGCGCTTTCTTAGCATCTTGTGCACTCTTGATGCGTTTTAGGGTATCTTTGGCTAGTTTGAGTTCGATCGGATCGTTCTCACCCTCTTCAATCGTCACCTTAGCCTTCTCAGTTGTATAGGTTTCCCCATTCATGTTGAAGACAGCATGTACTTCAATTTCTTGATAAGGGATGCTATCTACTTCAAAGGTTGTGCTGGTTCCGACTTCTTTGCCGTTAACCACAACCTTCACATCTGTTGGGTTTTCAACTTCATCTGGGAACTCAACTTCTAAATTGCGTTTTTCAGAATTCAACTGCAATTCTAAATTATTCTTGGTTGCTTTTTTAGGATTGAGATGGATCTTAGAAGTGACATTTCCGACCTCTGTTTTAGCAGTCAATTCCATTTCTTTTGTATTGTAATGGAAAGAACCAAGGTCTGTAACTGCATCTTTCTTCAAGGTCACGGTTTTATTGGCAGCCACTTTGAGTTTGGCTTGGTCCAAATTGGTCTTGACCTTCACTTGCACTGGATAGCTGGCCACACGGTATTCTTGGAAGATCCCAAATTTCTTGTCCGCTTTTTCCAAACCAAAGATCTTGTTTCCAGATTTATCCGTATAGCTGCCTTCTCCACCATTATCAATGATCTTGTTCAACTCTGTGCCGATATCGACCCCTTGATCTTCCATGCTGGTGATAAAGCTTTCGGCTTCATCCTTTGTCCATTTATCGTTATCGGTTGAAAGCAGATCTGCTGCTTCGCGATAATCCTTGGTGTCCACTGCCTTAATAAATTTATCTGCTGTCACTTCGACACGTGTTGTAGACTGGAAGTAAAAGAAGGCTGCCACCAAAGCGATCACAAGGACTGCGATAGCAGAAATAATCCCAATTTTCTTCTTGGAAAGTTTCTTTCCACCCTTCGTTTTAGGGGCCTTTTGTTTTTTCTGAGCTGGACCTGCTTCTGTAACATTTGGACCAGCAAAGATCTGCGTTTGCTCAGCAGCAAGTGGAGTCGTATACTCTTGAGTCGGCTGTTGAGGCACATATTCCTGTGTTACTTCTGTTGCATCCGGGATCGCAAATTCTGCTTCAGGTACAGGTTCTACAAAAAACTCGAAGTTTTGACTTTTAGCCGCGGTAAATTCTTCCGCACTTGGCTTGCGGCCATAGGTTTCCTCAAAATATTGCAACCAAGCCTGACGAGCTGCCAGAAGTGGATCAATATTCTTCACTTCTTCAACTGGTTCAAGCACCGGTTCCTCGACAGGTGCTAGATTCTCTTCTGGGGCATTGCCTGCGATAGACTGAATTTGTTTTAAATCAAATCCACAGGCTTTCCCAGCCATAAACTCTTCTGGTGACGGTTTGCGACCGATCACTTTTTCAAATAATTCAACCCATTTCTTTTGCATGGATCTCTTCTCCCTCATTATAAAATAGGGAAAGTGGGTATTCCCACCTTCCTTTTTGTGATATGTTTAGTATCCAAAATTACCCAAGTCTCCAAAATTTGGAGTATTTGGAATAGATCCCATAATAGCTTGTTCCAAAATTTGACGATCCAAGTAAACAACAAGACCTGCAAAGACAATTAAAATCGCAATGGATGCTACAAGCAATATGAATTTATCTGCTTTAAATTTTGTGTTGTTCAAGGCTTGGTATACTACATACAAGGTTCCAACTGTATACAAGAAGAAGATCAAGAAGTTAAGGAATCCATAGAATTCATAAGCTTTTACAAGTCCAACTAAGAAAGCAAATAGAGAAATAGGCAAGGTGTAAACAGACAAACGTCCAAACTCTTCAAATGAACGGCCGTATGAATATTCTTTATCTTGAAGAACGACACGACGGACAAAGAAACCTGCTACCTGGAAGGTATAGATATTGAAAAAAGCCATGATCAAGATGATCAGAAAGGCACGGAAATCTGCACCATAACCACCTGTAAATCCACTAGCTGTGAAGAAAGTGCCCAAAGTCAAGACAAAAGCAGTCAAGACATACTGTAAAATTCCGTTAAGAGCTTTTGGATTTTCTACAGCTGTTGGACGTTTCAAAGCTGAAAGGAACCAATTCCAGTAACCACCAACGGCAACACCAAATTGACTTGGTTGGGCAGGATAAGCTTGTCCTGGTTGACCTTGGTAAGGAGCTTGTTGATAAGCTGCTTGAGTAGGTTGTTGGTATGCTTGTTGTGGAGCTTGTTGGAAAGCAGGACCATTCGTTGGAGCAACTTGAGGTGCCGGTTCTTGAACTGGAGCTGCTACTGGTTCTTCTGTAGGTGCTGCAGGAGCTGCAACAAACTCTGGGGCTTGTGGCGCTGCAACTGGTTCTTCCACAGGTGCAGTTGGGGCTGCGACAAACTCTGGAGCTTGTGGCGCGGCAACAAACTCTGAGGCTTGTGGCGCTGAAACTGGTTCTTCCACAGGTGCAGTTGGGGCTGCGACAAACTCTGGGGCTTGTGATGCTTCTGGAACCACTACTTCTTCTTGAAACTCTCCAGCAGCAAGTGCTTGAGCAATTTCTTCTGCACTAGCAGAACGACCATTTACGGCTTCAAAATAATCCAGCCAATCTTGTTTTGACATATTTAATCTCCTTAACTATTGTTCATACTAGGGTATTATACAAAATTTCTGAACCATTTTCAATGAAAGACTGGAAAATCCCTGTAATATCTTTTGAAAAACATACAAATCCTATACATTTTTAGAAATTAGTAAAGAAAAACGCCTCTTTTCAGAGGTCGTTTCTTAGGATTCAAATGCATCCATGCCACCTTGGACGTTGGTCACATCATAGCCTTGCTCTTCCAAAAATTGGCAAGCACGTGCTGAGCGTCGACCTGACTTGCAGATGACATAATAGGGATGATCCTTCTCTAATTCCTGGTAGCGATTTGCTAACTCAGATAAGGGAAGAAGATGAACCCCATCTAAGTGAAGGGCATCATACTCTTCCTGCTCGCGTACATCAAGAGCCAATATGTCTCCTTTTTGATAAGCTTGGTAAAAGTTTGAAAATGGAATTTCTTTCATGATTTCTCCTGTAAGGTATGTTATGGAAGGGTTAGAATTTCATAGCTAAAGCCAATAGCCTCTAAAAATCGGAACAAGTCTTGGGTTTTAATAAAGATGGTTTTTTCATTGGTATTTGGATGGAAGGTCATGATCTCCTCTGACACAATGTCTTTATCGAAATAGACTCGAATATCTTTTTCTTCATTGTTTAATAAACCAAAGGGAGATACTGTCCCAGCTGGTAATTGCATTTTTTCTGCTAGGGATTCTGCTGAAGCCATGCGGATCCGGTTGGCTTCCACTTGCTCTTTGAAATCATCCATATCCAATGTTTTCTTGTCGTCCATGATGAGAAGATAGAATTGGGTTTTCTTCTTGTTGGTCAAAAACATGGACTTGGTCCGGACACCTTCTAAGCCTTCAATGTAAGAATCGGCCTGCTCAGTCGTGAATGCAGGTGGGTGCTCCACTACTTCAAATTCGATCCCGAGTTCTTCCAATTTGTCTTTAACTTGTTGGTATGCATCCATCTTCGATCTCCTTTATTTTTGAATGATCTCTTGTACTAATGATTGCAATTCTGGCACCACCTCTGCCTCAAACCAAGGATTCTTAGCCATCCAGATTTGATTGCGAGGGGAAGGATGAACTAGTGGAAAATAGGTTGGTAAATAGTTCTTAAAATGCTGAACCCGTTCGGTTACCTTGCCACTCACCTTTTCATGAAGGTAGTAAGCTTGGGCATATTGTCCAATCAAGAGGGTCAACTCAATATCCGGACACTCCTTGAGAAGTTGAGGATGCCACTTTTCTGCAAAATCTTTGCGAGGGGGAAGGTCACCAGATTTCCCATGCCCTGGGAAATAAAAGTCCATGGGAATGACTGCAAACAAACCAGAATTGTAAAAGGTGTTTTCATCAACTCCTAACCATTCGCGCAAGCGGTCACCACTCTTATCCTTCCAATAGAGTCCCGCTTCCTGAGTCTTCATACCTGGAGCTTGTCCAATAATATTGATGCGAGCAGTTTTTGGAGCTGCAAAGAGTGGCTCAATCCCTCTATCCGTATAAGCTTTATTTTGAGGGTCTGCCATAATAGCTTCTTTAATGGTTTCAATTCTTGACATAAGTCCTCCTTCTATGGAAAAACTCAGCCAGAAGACCTGGCCGAGTAGTGGATTATTTGATTAATTCGTAGATGGCTTCTGCGTAAATAGCTGCTGCACGATAGAGATCTTCAACATCTGCGAATTCATTAGCTTGGTGCATGGTATTGACATAGTCTGGGAACATAGCTCCAAAGGCAACACCACGTTTCAAGAGGCGACCAAAGGTACCACCACCAATCACTTGTTCGTGTCCTTTGAGACCAGTTTGTTTTTCATAAACACGCAAGAGAGTGGATACCAATTCATCATCCATCGGAACATAGTGAGGTGTGTGACCATGGGCTGACAAGCTCACTGTAGCCACTCCTTCGATCTTTTCAAGGATGGCTTTGATGGTTTCAGGATCTGTTCCTTGAGGGTAACGGATATTGAGGGCAATGGTATTGTCTGCTTGGCTTTCATCAAAATGGAAGACACCTGCATTCATGCTCAATGGTCCCATTTTGGCATCTGTATGGGCAATACCTAATTTTTCACCGGCAAAATCTTCGTGAAGAAGCGAAGCTGTCACATGAAGGTAAGCCTTAGCAGCACCACCAAAATCAAATTGGTTCAACAAGAGCGCTAAGTAGGTTGCACCATTGATCCCATCTTCAGGAGTTGATCCGTGAGCTGATTTCCCAATAATTGTAACGGTATAGGTTTCTTCATCCACAGTTGAGATTTCATACTGAAGCTGGTGTTCCTTAGCAAAGGCATCTAAGAGGCCAGCAAGATCTGGAAGTTGTCCCGAAACGACTGCCGTCGCAGACTCTGGCACCATGTTTTCACGGAGGCCTCCTGTAAAGCTATGAAGTTTAGCCTTCCCAGTGTTGTCATTTCCAAAATGAAGGTACTCAGTGATGTTTCCTTTTTCCCCATTGATGATTGGGAATTCCGCATCTGGTGAGAAGCCAAAATCTGGCTCAGGAAGTCCGACATGTTTGAAATAGTAATCCATGTCGCCCCATCCTGATTCTTCATCCGTACCGACAACAAAGCGCACGCGCTTAGAAACAGGGAGTCCTAGGTCTTTAATGATCTTCAAACCATAGTAGCAGGCCATTGTAGGCCCTTTATCATCAGACGAACCACGCGCATAGAGCTTGCCATCGATAATTTCTGGTTTGTAGGGATCCGTCTTCCAGCCACTACCAGCAGGCACGACGTCCATATGGGCAAAGATTCCAAGCTCTTCTTCTCCTTCACCAAAGGTAAAGTGAGCGGCATAATTATCGACATTCTTAGTTTCATAGCCATCACGCTTGGCAATTTCCAAGAATTTTTCAAGAGCTTTTACAGGACCAGGTCCAAAAGGATGCTCCGCATCTGCCTTGCTGTCATCGCGTTCAGAATTGATTTCCAAGAGGCTGTATAGGTCAGCCATCATCTCATCGCGACGTTTTTCTACTTCTGCTTTAAAGTCAACTGTTGTCATGAATTCCTCCTCGATCTTCTATTTGCTAAATGGCTTAGCGTTTGTCAATGATTTCGTCCACTGGTAAGCGATAGCTTGGCTCTACTTTTTCAGCGGCATAGCCAACCGTAATCAAGACTTCCGGACGGAAACGCTCTTCGATGTCCAATACTTCATTGATTTTTGATTTATCAAATCCCAAGATAATATTGGTTCCAATGCCTTGGTCCGTCAAAGCAAGTACCAAGTTCATAGCCACAAGACCGGCATTCAAAGCCAAGTAATCACTTGTTTGTTGGGCATCATAGCGCGCAAATTCAGCAGGAAGATTTTGCATAAAGTATTGCAACTGCTCGTCTGTGAAGTTTTTCACCCCACCGACACGCGCAATCTTGCGAGCCCGTTTTTGCAAATCGGTATCTGTAAAGAGGGCGATGGTCACAGGTGCTTCCATGACTTGATCGTAGTTTGCACCATAGGCTAATTTTGCCAATTCCGCATTTTTTTGACGAACGACCACAAATTTCCAAGGCTGGCTATTGTGGGCACTAGGGGCCAAGGTTGCGATCTCAATAGCAGTCCGTACATCCTTTGGATCGACCGGTTGGTCAGTGAAATGCTTGATCGCATGGCGTTTTTTATTGAGCTCTAGAAATTTCATAAGCTTCTTCCTTTTCTATTTCTGTTACTCCTATTTTAACACAAAATGAAAGAGCTTGCAGGGTTTTACAGCCTAAGATTGTGAAAAAAGAAGCGGACATTTTGAAGTTCCGCTTCTTTTTTATAGGTTGAATACACAAGAGATCCACCTATGATTCATTGGAAAGATTGAAATAGTCAGCTACTTCTTTGGCATAACCGTATTTCTCAATTAAGCTAGTTAGGAGCTCGATGTTATGGCCCCGATAGTTATCCTCGCGTCTCAATTCTTCGTACATCTCAATAAAAGGAAGATCTTTGTCCTTAGCATCTTGGAGCTCTGCTTCATAGTCATAGGCCACCTTACGAAATTGCAGGTTGGTCACCCCATCTTCTTCGACATCGATCAGAGCATATTGAGCTCTGTGGTTTTGAATTGGTCCCCAGTCGAAATAAGGCATGCCAATAGTCCCTGGATTAAGGATCTGCTGGCCCTGACTGCCATAGCGAAGCAACTGCTTGTGGACATGCCCGTAGATCGCCATATCCGTCTGATCATCCAGCAGTTGGTCAAAGTTCTCCGTCACATTTGCTGGACGCAAGAATCCACCGTAATTCTTTTCTGGCAAGTTGTGGGTCAGTGAAAAACGAATGCCATTGACCTCCTTCTTCTCTACCAATGGAAGCGAACGAAGCCAATCGATCCGCTTAGGATCTAGTCCTTCCATGAGGTACTGAGTGAGGCGAAGAAGTTGGATCTCCTGCGGATCCTCAAGTCCGTACTCGCCATCCAAGGCCTCTAGGACACAATCGTCCCAATTTCCACGAACAGCCGCTGTAATCGGAATCGCATCTAGCAACTCAAAAAGGTCCTCTCTTCCAGGCCCCGGAAGCAAAATGTCCCCTAAAAGCCAGTATTCCGTCGCGCCTAGAGCACGCGCATCCGCAATCACTGCCTTAAGGGCTGTTGTATCTCCGTGAATATCAGATAATATAGCGATTCTATTGTTCATTATAAACTCCTTATGATTGGTATGGTTCAGAATCCTCCGCCACTTCCACCAAGGGACTTGCTTCTTCTTTCTTTCCTTGATGGAGCTTGGCTTGCACTGCCTCCGCGACTGCCCGTGGGATGCCGACTGTGATGATCTCATCTACAGTAGCTTCCTTGATCTTGGTCAGCGACTTGAAGTGCTTCATCAGCAACTGCTTTCGTTTTGGTCCCAAGCCTTCGATGCCGTCCAGCTGGGAGGAGAAGGAATTCTTGGATCGGAGCTGGCGGTGGAAGGTGATGGCGAAACGGTGGACTTCATCCTGAATTCGTTGGAGGAGGAAAAATTCCTGCGAGGTCCGAGAGAGTTCGATGACTTGGAGAGGATCGCCGAAAAGCAATTCATGGGTCTGGTGCTTGTCATTCTTTTGCAGGCCTGCGATAGGAATGTCCAGCCCCAACTCGTCTTGGATGACTTGCTTAGCGATATTGACCTGGCCCTGACCCCCATCGATGACGATCAGATCTGGTGGCGTCAGGCCATCCCGCATGACACGACTGTAGCGTCTGCGGATGACCTCCCGCATGCTGGCATAGTCATCTGGCCCAACGACAGTTTTAATCTTGTACTTGCGGTAGTCCTTTTTGCTTGGCTTCCCATTAACAAAGACCACCATGGCTGAAACCGGACTGGTCCCCATGATGTTGGAGTTGTCAAAAGATTCAATGCGCACAGGGGTTGGAATTTGCAGAAGTTTTCCAAGGTTTTCAATGGCACCTTGGGTCTTTTCCATTGATTTTTCAAGGAGATTGAACTTCTGCTCCAGACTGACACGCGCATTCTTGATGGCCAGATTGACCAACTGCTTCTTCTCCCCTCGCTGGGGCTTGAGGACCTTGGTATCCACAAGGGCCTTGACCGCTTCCTCATCGATATCCTGAGGGATCAGGATTTCATTGGGGATCAGGTGAGATTTCTCCTGGTAAAACTGCCCCACATAGGTCAAGAAATCCTCGTCTGGATCATTGTAGTAAGGGAAGAGATTGACGTCGCGCTCGATCAGCTTGCCCTGACGGACAAAGAAGACCTGTACACACATCCAGCCCTTGTCCACGTAGTAGCCAAAAACATCCCGGTTCTGCAAATCCTTGGCCATGACCCTCTGTTTGGTCCGCAGGGTCCCGATGGCCTGGATCAGATCCCGGTACTCGGCCGCCCGCTCAAATTCCATGTTTTGCGCAGCGGTATTCATCTTGAGCTTGAGCTCATCGATAATCTTGTCATCCTGCCCTTTGAGGAAATCAGAGACCTCCTGGGCCATGCCCTTGAAATAGGCCTCGTCCTTGTGGCAGACTGTGTGAGCCATGCATTGCCCTAAATGGTAGTAAAAACAGACCTTGGAAGGAGGATTGGTACACTTGCGGAATGGGAAAATCCGATCCAAAAGTCGCTTGATCTCATTGGCCGCTCCCACATCCGGATAGGGACCGAAATAGAGACCGCCATCCTTTTTGACCTGGCGCGTGATGATGAGGCGCGGATAGCGCTCATTGGTAATCTTGATGAAGGGATAGGACTTGTCGTCCTTGAGCATGATATTATACTTGGGCTTGTTCTCCTTGATCAGGTTGATCTCGAGAAGCAAGGCCTCAATATTGGACTCAGTGACGATAAATTCAAAATCCACAATCTCAGATACCAGTGCTTCGGTCTTGGTATCGTGACTCCCTCTGAAATAGGACCGCACCCGATTGCGAAGATTCTTGGCCTTCCCCACATAGATGATGGTACCGTTCTTATCTTTGTGAATGTAACAGCCCGGACTCGTCGGCAAGAGCTCGAGCTTGGATTTAATCAAGTTATTCATACTCTCTATTATAGCAAAAAAGAGAGGGGTTAGCCTCTCTCTAGTATGTTTGTATTATTGTTATCCACCTTCACCAAGTAAAAAATAATTATTAAAAGGTATATCAGATAGTCATCCTCAATCCTTTATCTTCACTTGCCCTTTTTCGTATGCTGAATACCAACTGCTATCTGGACTGACATATTCAGGTAATTCCTTTTGTGGCTGATCTCCTGAAAGAGTTAAAAGTCCATCATATATCATACAAGAATACTTCTCTGAATCTCTTGTAAATTCTTCATTTTCAGGATCATATGAGTAAGTATGCTCTGAACTACCTTCCTTTATGGTGATCTGCTCTCCGTCTATTTTTATCCATGATGTTTTATCTAGTGAGGCCGTTTTAGTTGATTCATTTTTTACTGTCAGATAATAAATTCCATCTTTTGATTTCATCTCATCAAGGGTAGTCGTGATAATCCCTAAAATCATCAGTGCAGGGATTATCAACAGAAACCATTTCCATTTTTTAGATTTATTTTTCATCAGTAACCATTACTCCATTTAATTTTAAATTTCGTTATTTTCATGTTCAAATTTTGCATTTCTACTTTCTCTATTATAGCAAAAAAGAGAGATCTAAGACGATCCCCCTTTACTAGCAATCGATAATCTTTATCCTTTGAGATTTGCCATCTGGAAGAGCGGAATCACATAAGGAACAATAGACATCAGGATAGTGAATAGCACGAAGAACCAGAACCAGAAGGACGCGAGGGCACGCTGGAAAACTCCCGGTTGAGGTTTATTGGCTTGAATATAAGCCTTGATAGTTGGCCATTTAGTCGCAAGAACCACTATCATCACAATGGAACCAATAGCTAAAACACCGATTTGGAGCCAATTCGCTAGTCCCTCATCCACATGATAGGCTACATAATGCAGGCCTTGGGAAATGACAAAGTTATTGAAAATGTGATAGAAAATAGCCCACCAGATATTGTATTCAAAGGCAATGTAGCCGAATCCTAGACCAATGATACCTGCGAAAAAGAGCTGGTCAAAATTAGCATGGAAGAGGCCGAATAAAATAGCCGTCATGACAATGGCAAAGATTTTGCCATACCGTTCCAAGCCTCGCAAGCCAGCCCCACGGAAGAAGAATTCCTCTGTGATAGGACCAAAAAAGCCAGCATACAAGAGCATAGTCCAAGATCGCTCAATCGTATCTCCTAGATCTGGTGTTGGAGAATGAAGGCCAATGGTCTCAAACATGCGCTCAATCACTTGTGTCATCACAGATGAAAAGACTTGAGAAAAGCCAAGAAAGGCGAGAAGAATAAAGAAGACTGAAAGTGTCATCTTACGTCCCTTATGCTTAAGATCATATTTATAAAGGGCCTTCTTGCGATAGGCATTAAAAAGAAAGAGTCCAATGGAAATAGAGATGAGGTAGGGAATACCAGCCCAAACATTCAGGGCGTTTAGTTTCTCCGTTACTTGACTTGGATCTTTTCTGAGAGAGCCTGCTATGGTCAATCCAAGGAGGACTTCCCACAGGACGGTTACTAAGGTCATTACCAAGAGATAAATAGCAAGTGTCCCAGAATACCTTCCTATATCTTTTTTAGGGTCTAATAATCGGTTGTATTGGTTCATTTCTTCCTCCTAGAAAATAGATAAAAACACGCACAGACTCCTTCGTATAAGACAAAGAAAATCAAAAAGGCATGCATAAAGTAGTCTTCTGGTAATGCAAGAATAATCGAATCCACGCGCGGATCAAAGAGCCAAGTATTGTCCCCAGCAAATAAGACTTGATGAAAGAGAGTAAAGAATTGATCAAAGCCAATTATAACAGTCATCACTGCAAGCACTACTGGTAAAACCATCATCCAAAAGAAGAGACTACGGTACAGGGCCAGGTAGCCATTTTTGACGACTGTCCGCATAAACTGGATAAAACCAGGTAGAGTGACCAAGAAAACGACCGTCACCAAATGAAACAGGTACTTGACGGCCTCAAAATGGTGCAAGCCATTTTTGGAAGAGGGGAATTGAGGCATCTTCAACACCCATTGAAAAGGATTGGTCAAGTAGTTCATCAAGACATTAAAATTCTTCATGATGACTGAAGCCGAAAAACCAGTTCGGCTTTGAATCTCCAACCAATGGATCTCCATGGGATAGAGGACCCATGCTAGGCCAATGGTGAGAAGGATTGTAGCTGACAAGATAAAGAAAAATTGGTTGATTGATTTTAAACTTTTAAGCATCAAAATCCCACTCCGCTAAACTGGAAACAACATGTGTCGGTGCAATTGGTAAGGTTGGCACTTCTTCTGGTTTGGTAAAACCAGTCGTCACCAAAAGGGTTGGAATCCCATTGTCAATACCTGCACGAATATCTGTTAGATAATTATCTCCTACCATAACGACTTCTTCTCTTTCAAGACCCAAGTGTTCAATAGCCTTATCCATGATGATGGCCTTTGGTTTTCCAATGATCACAGGCTCGACCCGTGTCGCAGCCTCTACAAGCGCAATCAAGGATCCTGCACCTGGCATCAAGCCACGCTCTGTTGGAATGTTCAGGTCCGGATTGGTCCCAATAAAGTGTGCTCCTTTTTGAATCGCCAAGGTCGCAATAGCAAACTTCTCATAATCCACTTGCCAATCCAGGCCAATCACCACATAATCAGGTGCTTCTTCATCGATGATATAGCCAGCTTCTTCAATAGCGTCTTTGAGCCCCGCTTCTCCGATCACATAGACCTTTTTGCCCAAATTTTGGTCATTCATGTAGTCAATGGTCGCAAGGGTAGCTGTATAGATAGTCGAAACTGGGGTTTTTATATTGAAATGAGTAGCCAGCATATCCCGAACAGTCTCTGGTGTGCGGGTTGTATTGTTGGTCACAAAGAGATAGGGAATCTCACGCGCCTGCAATTCATGAACAAAAGCTTCTCCTGCAGGAATTCGTGATTTTCCTTTGTAAATAGTGCCATCCAAATCAATCAAATAGCCCTTATAGTGCATTTATTCTTCCTTTTCTGTTTCCGTTTCGTCATGTAACTTCTCTGCATCGACTCGTCCACCAGAACCATATAAGAGCAAGGCTCCAGCATAGAGGACAAATTGTAACACCAAACCTGTAAAATTAATCCCTTGACTTCCCGATTGGGTGAACAAGAAGGATGCTACCATGAGGATGACAATGGTCAATAACAAGCCTATCACGGTTGCCTGATCCACACTGATTTGATAAACCGTGCGTTTAGTGCTCCGATTTTTCCCGTCAGACTTAGTTTCTGGTTGCAAATTCTCGACAAAATCCGTCACTAAGGTCGCAGCGAGGCTGACTGTTGTGCTAAAGAGCACGCCTTGAGACAAGCGGTGATAGAAATTGGACCAGAAGGATCCTGATTGGCTAGTAATCCCAATCGAGAAGATCATGACCGGTAAAAGAAAGGCCAAGGTGAAATGGATCCAGACCCGATACCAGCGTATATCTTCTCTTAAAAAGCGATTAAAACTCTCTAAATTCAAGCGATAGCGGAAAAATTTATAAATTTCCTCTACCAGGATGATGCCCAAAGCACAAAGAGTCAAGAGCCAATCTCCCAACATGTACAAAGGGTTCTTTTGACGCTTGGCATAGGCCACAACCCGTTTTTGATAGCTTTCAAGTTCCTGTTTTTTATTTTTTAATCTTCTACTTTCCATAATTCCAACCCTTTTCTTCTACTTCTTCCCACTCAATTTCAGCTTGGGCATTGATCTGACTATCTGAAGTAATTTGGTGCTGAGTTTTCAAGCCCTCTTGTTCATATTGAGAGGTGATGAGACCTCCTGCTAGCACTTCTTTGACATATTTTAGATGAACTTTTTTAGGGATATGATGGGTCAAGAAGTCTGCTCCCATCACCTCAAAAACCCAGTCCAAGTACTTGCTATTGTTGACATGTCCGTTCATATCCAAGTCGTAAAACCGAACCCGGTATTCTTGTTCGACGCCGCCTTCTAATTCTTTGAAACGGGGACCACGGAGCATGGTTTTTGAAAATTCAGAGTCAAAGGCATCCGTGATTTCACTCATAACAGGATGAACCTTGCGTGTATCACGATCCATCAAGACAAAGGTCGCGACCATCTCAATGATAGTATTTCCTGCTTCATCCTTGATATTAAAGGCCCGGTAGCAGAATAGGCGATTGTGACTCTTGGCATAGGTTTCGATAGTGATTTTCTCATCAAAAACAGGGAGACGCTCGATCTTCATATTGTAATCCGTGATAATCCAGACTAGATTGTAGTTCTCTAAAATGTACATATCACTCATACCCAGCTCAATCGATTGCATGCCCGATACCTGTAAAGACAGCAAGATCAATTGGGGAATCTTAATATAACCATTGACATCGCTCATATCAAACGGAATTTTCATGCTGTATTCAAATGTTTTTGCCATTTTCTACTCCAAAATAAACTTCTCTGCTACAGTGTCTCCTAAAAAGAGACCTTTCTTGGTCATTCGTACAATGTCCTTGTCAGGTACCAAAAGGCCCTGCTGGATCAATTCCTCAACCACTGATCCATATTGTTGGTCAAAATTCACACCAAACTTTTCTTCAAAACGCTTCTTGGAAACGCCTGTTTTCTTACGGAGTCCTAGAAACATCTCTTCTTCCATCATTTCTGTCTGAGTCAGATGCTCTTCTTGGACACGCGCATTTCCCTCTTCGACAGCCTGCATATAGTGACGAATGGGGCCATGATTCTTGTAGCGAATCCCATCGACATAGCCGGATGCTCCAGCTCCCAAACCATAATACTCGGCATTGTCCCAATACATGAGATTGTGCCGACTTTCAAAACCAGGCTTGGAGAAATTAGAAATTTCGTAATGCTCAAAGCCCGCACGCTCCATCTCCTGAATAATGTATTCAAACATCTCCTCTTCCATCTCCTCTTTAGGTAGAGGAAGCTTGCCCCGTCTCATGCGATTCATAAAGACCGTGTGATTCTCCAGAATCAAGCTATAGAGACTCATATGGGGAATATCAAGGGCAAGAGCCTTCGCAACATTCTCTTTGACCTGCTCCATGGTTTGCGTCGGAAGCGCATAGATGAGGTCGATCGAAATATTGTCAAAACCAGCCAGCTTCAGACGATCGATATTGTCATAGATATCCTGCTCCTGATGGCTCCGACCAATCTTTTTGAGCAAGCGATTATCAAAGGTCTGTACGCCCAATGAAACCCGATTAACCGGCGAATCCTTCAAGACAGCAATCTTATCCGGATCCAAATCACCAGGATTGGCCTCGATAGTCAGCTCTTCCATCTGAGACAGATCAAGCGACTTAGTCAGCTCCTTGAGCAGATAGGCTAGCTGATCCGCAGTTAAGGCTGTCGGTGTCCCACCCCCGATATAGAGAGTCCGTAAATTTGTGATTTCTTCCCGACGAAATTCTTGGATCAAATGATCTAGATAAGCATCGACCGGTTGGTTCTTGATAAAGACCTTCGAAAAATCACAATAAAAACAAATCTGGGTACAAAATGGGATGTGGACATAAGCGGACGTTGGTTTTGTATGCATACCTTTAATTATACCATAAAATCCCCCCGAGTCCGAAAAGAAAAGGGAATAAGAAGCAAGGAATTCCTTGACAATAACGAATAAAAGGAATAGAATAAATCTAATCATATTCGGAGGTAAGGAGATATGAACAACTAAGTTTCGTTAAATAAAATACTTTATTTAGTGGACTGCTTGTTCTATCTCTTTTTATGTACCCTCTCGCCTATTCTCCAACCATTTGTTGGCTAAATAAGGTTTTTTTCTGCTTGGGTTCCACATGAATACAGCTCTACTAAATAAGTAGAGCTATTTTTTGTCCCAGTAGAAAGGAATCTTATGCTAAAACTATCCTACCTCACTATCCGACATACAAAAGATTTACGAGATCTGGTTCGAGATCTTTCCCTGACCATTCATGAAGGAGAAAAAGTTGCTATTATTGGCGAAGAAGGGAATGGAAAATCTTCCTTACTTCAGGTTCTTATGTCCCCAAAATCTCTACCAGATTATCTGACCATAGAAGGAGAAATCACCACTTCCTTTCACTCCTATGCCTATATTCCCCAAACTTTACCGGAAGCTTTGAAGGGAAAAACCTTGGAAGAATATTTTTTTGGAGAGGACGAGCTAGACTATGCCACCCTCTACAGACTGGCAGATCAATTGCATTTTAATAGCGACCGCTTTGCAAGCGATCAAGCTATCGGAAGTCTATCTGGAGGAGAAGCCCTCAAAGTCCAACTGCTTCACGAACTTTGTTGTCCTCATGAATTGCTATTTTTAGATGAACCTTCAAATGATCTGGATTTGGAGACCTTGGATTGGCTCCAGCAGATGATCCAAACGAGTCCCCAAACCATCCTATTTATTTCCCATCATGAGGATTTTTTGACTCAGACGGCGGATACCATCATACACCTCAGACATATCAAACACCGCAAGGAAGCTGAAACCATAGTAGAGCACCTAGGCTATCAAGACTACAGTAGCCAGAGGGAACAACAATTTAAGCAACAGTCTCAGCAAGCGGCCAACGATCAACGAGCCTACCGAAAAACAATGGAGAAGCACCGTCGCGTCCGTCAGCAAGTTGAAACATCCTTACGAAACACTAAGGATAGCACTGCTGGACGTCTCCTGGCAAAGAAAATGAAGTCCCTCCTCTCACAAGAAAAGCGCTACGAGCGAGAATTCCAATCCATGACTCCCCAACCCTATGATGAGGAAGTCATCAATCTGCATTTTCCTCCCCTCACTCCCTTGTCTCCTCAAAAACGAGTCCTTCTATTAGATCAGGAAGAACTCGCCATTGGTGACCGGGTCCTGGTCAAGAACCTCTCCCTTACTCTTCTAGGACAGGATAAAATAGGGATTATCGGTTCCAACGGTGTGGGGAAATCCACTTTCCTAAAAATGATATGGAAAAGTCTACAGAAGAATGAAAGTATCCGCACTGCCTATATGCCTCAAGATTACACTGAATGCCTCCCTCTGACTCAGACACCAGTTCAATTCTTACAGCATTCAGGTGATCGCGAAGAAATCAACACCATTCAATTGCATTTAGCCTCCCTCAACTTTACCTATTCTGAAATGCACCATCCGATCTCTGAACTTTCTGGTGGCCAGCAAGGAAAACTCATTCTCCTTCAATTAGTGCTCACATGTCCCCAGTTTCTGCTCTTGGACGAGCCTACTCGTAATTTTTCCCCCACTTCCCAACCAGAAATTCGACGCCTATTCGCAGACTACCCAGGCGGACTAGTCACGGTCTCCCACGACCGGACCTTCCTCAAAGAAGTCTGCCAAAAAATCTATCGTCTGACAGAAAATGGTTTGGTTGAAATAGAGTCGCTCTAACGTAAAAAAGATTGGCGAAAACCAATCTTTTTTTCTATTCCTTCGCTGCCTCTTGTGCCATTTCTTGGGTACGTTTGTAGGTTGCTTCCACTCCTGCAATGATGTCGCCCCGTAGGCCGACTTGTTCTAAGCGGTTGACACCTGCGATGGTAGAGCCACCTGGGCTACAAACTGCATCTCGCAAGCGGGCTGGGTGCTCACCTGTCTCTAGGACCATTTGACTAGCGCCTTGGAAGGTCTGTGCAGCCATCTGCAAGGCTTGCTCTCGTGTAAGTCCTAATCCTACTCCTGCATCTGCCATGGCTTCAATCATCTGATAGACAAAGGCTGGCCCACAGCCTGCGACAGCCGTTGCAGGATCCATCAATTTTTCTTCAATTTCGTAGAGGGCCCCTGCTCCTGCTAAGAGCTGGTTGACTTTGGCTACTTGCTGGTCTGTCACTGCTTGGGAGCGGGCCAGACTGATAACACCTTTACCAATGGCCACAGGCGTATTGGGCATGATGCGGATGAGACCCACCTGTTCGTTCTGGATCACGTCAGCCATCTTTTCTAATTCCAGGCCTGCAGCCATGGAAACCAGTAAGAGATTAGAGCGTTGGGCCAAGATGCCTTGATACTCTACTAGGAGAGGACAAATCTGATAGGGTTTGACCCCTAAAAAGATTACTTCAGCCTCTTGAAAGACTTGTTCAAGATCAGACGCCGTTCCCCCATACTGACTGATAAACTCTTGCACCTTTTGAGGAGAGCGATTGACCAAGAGCAAGTCTTGCGCGTCTACTTCTTTTGCGACTGCTTTGGCTAAACTAGCCCCCATGTTTCCAAGACCGATAAATGCAACTTTCATTTCTTACCTCACTTGACCATTTCCACTGACGATATATTTGTAACTGGTCATTTCCCGGAGTCCCATGGGTCCACGCCCATGGAGTTTTTGGGTCGAGATCCCCATTTCACAACCTAGTCCAAATTGACCCCCATCTGTAAAGCGTGTAGAAGCATTGACATAAACGGCTGCTGAATCTACTTGCTGGGTGAAATAAGCGGCTGTCTCAGGATTTTCAGTCACAATGGCATCCGAATGATGGGTGCTGTGGGCTTCTATGTGGTCCACCGCTTCCTCAACTCCATCAACGACCTTGACTGCTAATATATAATCTAAAAATTCGGTATCAAAATCCTGCTCCTGTGCTGCTGTTCCCGAAATGATGGCCTGTGCTTGCTCATCTAGGCGCAACTCAACGGATCTTTCTCGTGCATCCACTAAGCGCTCTTTGACCAAGGGCAAGAAATCAGACGCGATCGCTCGATCGACCAGCAAGACCTCCATGGCATTGCAGACAGAGGGGCGACTGGTCTTGGCATTTTCAATAATCACTAGGGCTTTCTGGAAATCAGCCTCCTTATCCACATAGACATGAACAATTCCAGTTCCTGTCTCGATCACGGGGACAATGGCATTTTCAACCACTGCTTGGATTAAGCCAGCACCACCACGTGGAATAAGCAAGTCCAGGTAGCCCTTGGCCTTCATCATAGCAAGGCTGGACGCTCGACTCGTATCTTGGATCAATTGGAGAAGATCTGGATTGAGTCCAGCTTCTTCCAATCCACCCTTGAGTGCGGTCACGATCGCTTGGGCAGAATGAAAGGCATCCCTTCCAGTACGAAGAACCACTGCATTTCCACTCTTGATGGCAAGCGCTGCAGCGTCTGACGTTACATTTGGACGACTTTCATAAATGATCCCAATGACGCCCATGGCTACTCGAACTTTCTGGATTTCAAGGCCATTTCCCAAAACTTCAGTATCCAGCACTTCCCCAATCGGATCTGGCAGGTCTATTAAAGCACGAATTCCTTGTGCCATACCGGCAATCCGCTCTTGATCAAGAAAGAGGCGATCCAGCATGACTTCAGAAATCTTGCCGCGTGCTGCTTCCATATCGATTTGATTGGCTACTAAAATGGCTTCCGTCGCTTTCAAAAGCTGGCTAGCCATGGCCTCCAAAGCCTGATTTTTAAGAGCTGTACTGGCTGTATTGATGCTTTTCTTAGCTGATCTCGCTAAGGCTAATTGTTCTTGTGTTGTTCCCATACGTTGTCCTCTAGAATTCTGTAAAGAGTAAGTCAATTTCAGGAGTTACCGAGATCCAGTCATCCCGGTGGATGAGGATTCCCTTGGCTTTTTTAGATTGGAGTAGATCGCGCACAGCTGATTGGCCGAGACGGACCTTGCCTTTTCCTAGTAATTGACCAGTCTCTTGATGATAGACGCTGACGATATCATGATAAGAAAAATCTCCTTCTGCCTTGGTCACACCAGAAATCAATAGACTCTTTCCATGATCCAACAGGGCTTCCGCTGCTCCAGCATCCACCCAAACGGCTCCTTTACTTTCTGCATAAAAGGCTAGCCATTGTTTCTGGGTTTTTAAGCCCTTGTCCTCTGCAAGGAAGTAACTGCCATCTGCTTGTTCTTGCGCCGCTTCGATCAAGGCATCAGGCTTGAGAGATGAGCAAATATAGACGGGAACTCCTGACTCTGTCGCCAGGGTCGCTGCCTTGAGTTTGGTCAGCATTCCGCCAGTTCCATTGCTACTACCCGCACCTCCAGCCATCTCGATCATCTCGCGAGAAATGTGCTCGATCCGCTCCAAACGCTTGGCTGTTGGATCCTGAGAAGGATTGGCTGTATAGAGGCCATCCACATCCGTCAACAGCACCAAAAGATCCGCTTGGGCCATGGCCGCAACCTGCGCACTCAAGGTATCATTGTCACCAACTTTTAGCTCAGCGATAGAGACCGTATCATTTTCATTGATAATCGGAATCGCCCCACGGTTTAGTAAGACAGAAAGGGCCTGGTGGGCATTCTTATAGCGACGTTGATCCGCAAAGTCATCCTGGGTTAATAAAATTTGTGCAGAAACAATGTTGCGTAAAAGAAGATTAGAGGTATATTCTTCCATCAATAAACCTTGACCAACTGCTGCAGAGGCTTGCTTGTCTGCCACCTTAGTCGGTCGTTTCTTAAAACCAAGGGCACCAAACCCAGCAGCAACCGCCCCTGATGAGACCAAGATCAACTCATGGCCCGATTCGTGTAAGAGAGCCAACTGCTGGGTGATGACCTTGACCTTCTGTCTGGAGAGACTCCCATCGGGATTGGTCAAAGACGAGGTCCCTACTTTAAAGACGATTCGTTTTGCTTTCATCTCTATGTTTCTTTCTAATACTATTTATTTCGTATGTAATGAAAGTGACTGAATCTCCATTCAGGCATCTTCATTATCCTTTTCGAAGATCTTCCAGCGTTTTCTCAAAGATCGCTGGCACTTCTGCTGTAAATTCCAAAGTCACTCCTGTGCGAGGGTGGGTAAAACCAAGTGTCCTTGCATGAAGAAACTGTCCTTTCCCTTTGAGTGTCTTCTTAGGACCATAAGCAGGATCTCCAGCTACTGGATGGCCAATATAGGCCATGTGCACCCGAATTTGGTGGGTGCGACCGGTCTCCAGTTGCAACTCTACCAGCGTGTAATTTCCAAAGCGTTCCAAGACTTGAAAACGGGTCACGGCAGGTTTTCCTTTCGCCGTCACTGCTTGTTTTTTCCGGTCCTTTTCACTGCGACCAATGGGTGCTTCAATCATTCCTCGATCATTAGGAAGGTTGCCATGGACAATGGCCCAATACTTCCGGAGAGATTTTTTGTCTTTTAGTTCCTCTGCTAAGGCGACGTGGGCTTGGTCATTTTTTGCGACCATCAAGAGGCCTGACGTGTCTTTATCAATCCGGTGGACGATTCCTGGACGCAATTCTCCATTGATCCCTGAAAGGTCTTTGACATGGTATAAAAGGGCATTGACCAAGGTTCCACTGGTGTGGCCGGCACTCGGGTGAACAACCATGCCTTGGGGTTTATTGACGACGACGACATCCTGGTCCTCATAGACGATGTCTAAGGGCAGATCTTCTGCTTCATAGCTGACCTCTTCCACTTCTGGGACTTCATACTGGATGGTGTCTCCTTCTTTGACCGTATACTTAGCTTTTTTCACAGTTCCATTGACCAGAACTTTTCCTTCTTTGATCTGCTCATTGGCTACAGCTCGTGACAAGGGAGTCAAATCCGCCAAAGCCTTATCCAGTCGCGCACCGGCTACTTCGATTTTAATTTCCATGCGTTTCCTCTTTCAACATCAGGATCAGGAGCAAGAAAACTCCAACTGTCAAATAACTATCTGCTACATTAAAAATGGCAAAATTCATAAAATCCAGGTGGAACATATCGACCACAAAGCCCTGACGCAGGCGATCGATAAAATTCCCCAAGCCACCTGCAATCACCAAGGTCAAGCCCGTCACCATCCAAAGCGACCCCTTGAGGTGCTTATAGAGATAGTAAAAGGCCCCCACCATCACGACTAGCGTGATGAGGGTAAAGAACCATTGCTGATTTTCAAGAAGCGAAAAAGCTGCACCTGTGTTTTGAAGATAGGTCAGGCTGACCACATGGGGAATAAAAGACTTAACGATACCCAGTGGAATGTTCTTGACTACATACCATTTGACCAACTGATCCAGTAGGACCAATAGCACGATTGCTACCGGAACCATTGTTTTTCTCTTCATTTCTTACCTCTTTTGATCAAAATACTCTACCATGACCTCGACAAACTTCTCTGCTACAGGGGAGAGATCCATCTCTTCGCGTTTGACATAGACCATTTTATTGTCCAAGTTGTCTTCTAAAGGAATCACGGTAATGCCATTCACTGACTGGCTATCTAAAAAACCTGATCCTGTCGCATAAGCATCTGTCCGCTCCAGGATCCCATTCAATGTAGCCCGGTCGGTTACATTGAACATTTGGGAGCTCGAACTGGTATCGACAAAATTCTCTGAATAATAGAGGTACTCATCTTTTTCTTGGGTAAAGCGAACAGTTGGCAATTGAGCTAGATCTTCCATGACCAGTTTTTTCTTCTTAGCCAGAGGGTGTCCCTTACGAAGGTAAATATGAGTCTGAAAAGGAATCAAATCCACTACTTCAAGCCCTAATTTATCAACCCGTTGCATAATCCCCTTGGTATTTTGACGGTTGAGATAAATAATCCCCAACTCACTATGCCCTTGAGCCACTTCATCTAAAATTTGGACCGTCGTTGACTCAAAGATGCGGAAGTTTTTATTTTCCGGATAGCGGATCGAGAATTCCGTCATCAAAGGCGGCAAGAAGTCATAGTGTTGACTAGAAATAGAGAATTCTTTCTTCTCTTCTTCAGGACTGGCATATTGATTTTGAAAAATATCAAACCCTTTGACCACATCCTGCGCTTTTTCATAAAATTCCATTCCCCGACGGGTCAAAAAAGTCCCCGAACTGGTCCGACGAAAAATCTTAAAGCCCAGTTCCTTTTCCAGATCGCGTACTGAAATAGACAAGCTCGGCTGACTCACATACATTTTTTCAGCAGCCTCACGAAAAGTACCACTATTGGCAATCGCCACTACATATCGTAATTGTTGTATATTCATTCTATTTTCCTTATTACAGTATCGATCTATTATACCATAAATTAGGGGCTGAAAGAAGAGATGCGTTTAAGAGACCTTCATCAAGTGAAAATAAAAAAACTGGAACTAAAACAGTTCCAGTTGATACTTATTCAATCACTTGAGTTTCAGCTACTTTCTTGTACCAATGAGCCGATTTCTTCGGATAGCGCTCTTGGGTTTCAAAGTCTACATAGAAGAGACCATAACGTTTTTCATAACCATTAGACCATGAGAAGACGTCCATCAATGACCAGATGAAGTATCCTTTGACGTTTGCACCATCGGCAATCGCATCCGACAAGACTTCCAAGTGTTGTTTCACATAATCGATCCGGCCATCATCGTAAACAGTGTTGTCCACAAATTCATCTTTGTATCCCAGTCCGTTTTCAGTGATGTAGATCTTCTTGTAGTTTGGATAATCTTTCTTGACACGCATGATTTGATCATACAAACCTTGAGGGTAGATGATCCAATCCCAATCCGTCCGAGGGACATAGTCAGGAGCTACACGACGTCCAACACCTTTGATTTGGTATTTAGAGCTTCCTTTCTCCCCTTTACCATTGTGGATGATTTCAGTTTCGCCATCAAAGGCTTCCATCCAGTCACTCATGTAGTAATTAATTCCAAGGAAGTCGTTTAGGTCTTTAGCTGCTTCAAGCGCTGCAAAGTCTTCGTCCCGAAGATCCAGACTACCACCATTAACAGACAAAATGTGGTTTACCCCTTCCATGGTTGCATCTGAATAGTGTCCAAGGTAAGTCGCATCCAAGATAAATTTGTTATGGATGATATCTTCCAACTCAGCAGCCCGTACGTCTGCAGGATTTTTAGGATCCAATGGATACTTAGTTGGAAGAGCATGAACAACCCCGATTTCACCTTTGTAGCCTTTGTCTTTGTACACTTTCACAGCACGAGCATGCGAAACCATCATATTGTGGTGAGATTGGAAGACTTTGGCAAGGTCATATTGAATACCTGGTGGGAATTTACCAACCAAATATTGACCATCACCGATTGGGCCGATTTCATTGAAGGTTGTCCAGTAGTTGACTTCTGGGAATTCTTCAAAACAGAAGGCTGCATAATCAACGAAATGGTCCATATTCTCACGATTCAAGAAATCTCCATTTGAGTGAAGAGCTTCTGGCGTGTCGAAGTGATGAAGGGTTACAAAAGGTTCAACGTGGCGCTTGTGGCATTCCGCAAATAAGTTATGGTAGAACTCAACGCCTTTAGGATTCACTTCTCCATACCCAGTCGGGAAGATTCGAGACCAAGCAATGGAAATACGGATACCATTGACACCGTATTCCTCAGCTAATTGAAGATCTACTGGATATTTATGGTAAAAATCACTCGCTGGTTCAGCTGTGTACCAATAGTTATCTGCTAGGTATTTGTCCCAGGCAACAGGACCTTTACCATCTGTATGGGTAGCTCCTTCTGCTTGATAAGCAGCTGTTGCGCCACCAAAAATAAAATCTTTAGGAAGTGTTTTTGTCATTTTTTCACCTATTTCTTGATTGAATAAAATGAAAAGTGAGGGGAGAGGAGTTAGTGAAGCATCCATCTCCATCTCACTTCTTTTTTACGTCACCAATTTGTGACATTAGAGGGAAAACAAATTTATAACTATAAGAAAATGTGAGTGATTTTCTTAACAATAGGAGACTGTTTCACAGTCCCTATCGTTAATCGAATTGCGCCTGAACAAAAGCAAGGGCACCTTTTCCATCACGAGTCAATTTAATGTATTGAGCTCCTTCTGTCTTAGCCAATTTGATACCTAATTTATCAGTTTCAGCTTTCATATCCTCAAAGTTTGAAGCAACTTGTGGTGCTAAGATAACTAGATCAAACTCTGGTAACATTTCACGATGGGCCCCATAGCCACCTGCTGCAGCTTTAACTGGAACTTTATACTCTTCTGCGGCTTTATTCAAAGCATTGGCAAGAAGACCACTTGTTCCTCCACCCGCACAAAGAACGAGGACGTTTGTTTCTTCAGTAATTGTATTTTGTACTGATTCTACACCAGCTTTTTCAAGAATCGCATCTGCTTTTGCAGTGTTAAAGTTTGCAGCTACTTTTTCTTTTAATTCATCATTTGATTTTCCAGAACGTTCTTCTTCGAGAATTTGTTCATCATAAACCTTAAGGAATGGATAGTAAATAGCAATATCTACGACAATTAACAATGCTGCAAGAGCGAATGATAAGAACTGGAAGTTTGTACCAAGAACAATACCAAGAGGTCCTGGTGTAGTCCATGGAAGGTTGGCAGTAAATGAGTTCATGCCAAGTGTTTCAATAAAGAACTTAAAGATCCATACGTTTGCAATTGGTGCAAAGATGAATGGGATAAAGAAGATTGGGTTCAAAACAAGCGGTGCACCAAACAAGATTGGTTCGTTTACACCAAAGAATGTAGGAACTACTGAAGCGCGTCCAATAGCACGATTTCGTTTTGACTTACATAGCCACATAAACATGAATGGAACCACAAGAGTTGCCCCTGTACCACCCATAGTGACGATAAACATTTGTGTACCAGATGTAAGGATCTTATCAGCGTGCATACCTTGTTGAAGAAGGTTCAAGTTGACTTCGGCATTTGCGTAAGTAATCGCTGCAATCGCAGGCTCAACGATAGATGGGCCATGGATACCAATAAACCAGAAGAATGCAAAGGCACCGAAAATGATCGTAATACCGACATAACCATCAGCTGCTGAGAATAGAGGAGCAAGAAGGGTACCGATTGATTCAGCAACCGTTACATGAAGGCTTGCTTTCACAACTAATTCAAGTGCATACAAGAGTACAACTGACAATGTAAATGGAATCAAGTCTTTAAATACTTGTGAAATATTTGGTGGAACCTCGTCCGGCATGCGAATCGTCACATTATTTTTCACACAGACCTTATAAACATTAACTGTAACAAAGGCTGCAATGAAGGCTGTCAACAGACCTTTTGTACCCATGAAGGCTGTTAAGAATCCACCTTCTTTAGCAGGTTCGGCAGCCATGAGCAAGAAGCCAACCATAGAAGCCAACATTGTAGAAATGAAGTTGATTTGGTTGGTTGCTGGGAGGTCACGGTTCATTGAATCAGTCAAAGCCTTAGCCGTTGTCCCACCAACGAAGAAGGCCAAGATGCCCATAGAATAGCTATATGGAGTCATCAAGAAAGTTTCAATATCTTTAGACCAATGGAATCCCCAAGCGTTTGGTACATACGCAATTAGGATGAAGATAGATGAGAATAAGATTACAGGCATTCCTGCAATAAAGCCATCCCGAATCGCTCGCAAATATTTGTTTCGAGAAATCTTCTCAAAGAATGGTTTCCCTTTTTCAATAAGTTCAATGAGTTTGTTCATTATTTAGCTCCTCTTTTATATAGTTCAATCAGATGGTGAATCACGTCTTTTAATAGGATCGTTGTCATGAGATGGTCTTGACCATGCATCATGGTAATGCTATAGGGGATTTCTTCTCCTGCTGCTTCATGCGCTAGCATGGTCGTTTGAGATTTGTGAGCCTCAGCGATACAAGACCCTGCTTCTTCTACTAAGGATTCTGCTTTAGCAAAATCACCATTTTCAGCAGCTTTTAAGGCTTCCACTAATTTTGATCGAGCGTCACCGGCATAAGCGACAATTTCAAACCCAAGTAATTGGACTTCTTCTTTATTCATGTTGGTTCCTCCTTATGATACCTTTTGAAAATTTTTATAATAGACGTTGAATATGAAGGGCTAAATAGACTTTTTCATTAGGAGATATCTTGGCTCCTGTCTGTTCAGCGATGGTTTGGTAGATTTGATGACTAATCTCATAAGCCTTTGGATAACTTAGCTGAATCAGTTGTTCCATCTCGCTCAAACCTTCTGGATCTTCTCTTCCCTTATCTAGCGAATCTAGGAAATAATTGAGATGGATCATAAAGCGATCATAGAAATGACTGTTTTCTTCTTTCCGTTTCAATCCATTTTGAGCTAGTTTTTCTTCTACAGCTTTCAAAATCGCTTGACGATCTTGGACATCAGGATCCTGCTCATGAATCATTTCCCCTTGTGCATTGATGAAGTGATAGGCGATACGATTCACTTCATCATCAGGAAATTGATCCAATAGCCTGTTTCGAAAGATTTCAATCGCTTCCTTTGCGATTTTATAGGGAATCGGATGCATAGCAGACGCATCAGGTAGATCACTGTGTTTGTATCTTCCCTGTTGAACCGCCTGGTAAGAACAAAAGATGTGATCTGTTAGTGTCACATAGATATATTCTTGAACAGGATAGGCATATTTCTTAGACAAGGTATCAATCACTTCATAAGTGGTTGTAATGAAATCAAGAGGAACATCCTTTAGAAGGGCCATAAAGTTTTCTCTTGATTCATCCGTGTTTAAACGAAATACTTTTTCGACCTTATCCTCAGCTACTAGATCATGTTTCTTTTTTCCAAAAGCAATCCCACTCCCAACAACAATTAACTCTTGTTGAAGTTCATTTTGAACCAAAGCAACATTATTGTTCATTGGATGGATAATACGATACATGAGGCTCTCCTTTGTAAAATTTGTTAAAAGCAAATAAAAATGACCACGAAGCAACCGAAAAAACTAGCCTACACTAATTGTTCATCTACTTGTGGTCACGCCTAATCTAACTTAGTAACGCTCACTGCTATTCAACTTATAAACTTATTCTATCATAAGCTTTTTGTTTTGTAAACCCTTACAGCGAAAATTTTTAAACATTTTTTTATAAAAAATAAACAAGACCTTGAAATAATGAAGAGGCTGGGACAAAAGTCCTAGCCTCTCAATCATCTTTGGATTGTCGAGCAAGACGCAGTGGTTGAGTGGGCTCTACTACGCTGATTTCATCAGCTTTTACAGCCCTACTCAACTGTGCGGAGGTGGGACGACGAAATCGAATTCTAACGAATGACCGATTTCTGTCCCACTCTCTAACTGTTGCTTTAGGAGGCAATCTTCATTTGAATCTTATACGCGTTCTGTCCAAGGTGTTGCTACTTTAGCCAAGACTGCGTTCAATTCTTCAATATTTTGTCGACCTTCTGTACGAAGCCATTCACGAGCAGCTGCTTCTCCATCTTTGATGTAAGCTTCTACTGAACCTGCCCATGTCGCACGTCCACAAAGAACACCGTTGAAGTTTGCACCAGATGCATGAGCAAATTCCAAGGTTTCTTGGAAGAGCTTAGCTGATACACCTGCACTGAGGTAGATGTATGGAAGGTTGGTTGCTTCTTCTTGTTCTTTGAAGAAAGCAGCTGCTTCTTCACGACTATAGACTACTTCTCCTTCTCCAAATCCTTCCACGAAGTTCACATTAACTGGAACTTCCACTTTCAAGACATCGATATTGAAACGAGGATCTGAGAAGACTTTCATAGCCTCAATCACCTTACGAGGTTTCACTTTCGCATATTCAGCAGAGGTTGCATCTGCAATTCCTTCATCATAAGCCAAAATTTCAAGGAAGAATGGAATATCTTCAGCAGCGCATTCAGAACCGATGCGTTCGATATAAGCTTGTTTTTCTTGGTTGAGTTCATCTGCACTGTCTGCATCATAGTAGAGCAAGAATTTCACAGCATCTGCGCCTTGTTCTTTGATGCGTTTTGCTGACCAAAGGTTCAAGCAGTCAGGCAAGCGTTTGGTGCTAGACGTATCGTAGCCTGTCTTTTCGTATGCGAGCAAGAGTCCTGCATCTTTGTCCAAGGCTTTTGTAGCAGGTAGACCATATTCTGGGTCCAATAACATAGATGAAGCATATTTTGTCAATTCATCTGCTACAAGGACTTTCAATTCTTCCATTTGTGCTACTGTTGGTTCTGTGTCTTGGTATTTGGCCATCAAGCGTTTCAAAGCTCCACGTTGGTCGAAGGCCAAAGCTGAAATGACACCGTCTTTTGTACTAAGACGTTCCAAATAGTTGCGTTTTTGTTCTGTTAATACCATTTTATACCTCTTTTACGATTAATTGTTGATACAAGGCATCATAGTGCCCCATGTTGACATGTCCTGTTTGTGCTTCTTGTGCATTTAACATTCCAAGAACATTTGCTTTCTTGAGCAAGTCTGCGTCACTCTCATGATGATAGAGACCAGATGCAATCCCTGCAACAGTCGAATCACCAGATCCAACTGGATTGACGACATCAATCTTAGGAATATCTACCTTATAGAAGACATCCCCATGCTTAGCGAAAGCGCCATTTGCACCAAGGGAGACAATCACCCATTCGATGCCATCAAAGAGAGAATCCTGAAGAACTTCTTTTAAATCTTCAACATTCTTACTCACTTCTTTTCCTAACAACTGTGATAATTCTTCATTGTTTGGTTTAATGACCGTAGGCTTGACAGCTGCTTGAATGGCAGCTTCTAAAGAAGCTCCCGAGCAATCGAGTACGACTGGTTTTCCTGCTTCGCTTGCAATCTTGACAAGGCTAGCATAGTAGTCCACTGGTAAACCAGCAGGAAGACTTCCAGAGATGGCAACAACCTCTACTTGTTCAACCAAGTGACGATAATGGTCGAGAAAGTCTTGCCCTTCTTTCTCAGAAATGGTTGGACCTTTTTCTAAGATTTCTGTTTGCTTGCCTTCGTGAAGGATGGCGATACAATTACGTGTATCTCCAGCAATTTCAAAGAAACGTTCCTCTATCCCTTCTCCTAAATGATCGAGAATGAATTGCCCCGTTCGACCACCAAGTAGGCCAGTCGCTGCCACTGGATCCTTTATCTCAGAAAGTACACGAGTAACGTTAAGACCTTTCCCACCAGCTGTCTTACTCACCTCAGCCACACGATTGACAGTATCCAACTGGAGTACATCCAAAGGATAAGAAATATCAATCGAAGGGTTCATCGTGACCGTTAATATCATACGTCACCTCTTAGTCGTGGTATTCACCACGGTCCCATTTTTCAAGGAATTCTGTAAAGAAATCAGCATCCGCTTGATGAGCATTATGGGTTTCCACATGTTGGATCTTAGCGATCAATTTTTTATTTTCTTCAGTTGGTTTGTATTCAGCGTGGATGAATGCTTCAATGATATCGCACATGAGCAATTCACCAGTAATTTTACCACCAAATCCGATGACATTTGCGTTCAATTCTTCTTTAGCATAGAGAGCAGTTGTCATATCGCGTACCAAGGCAGAACGGATACCAGGTACTTTGTTAACCGCATTGTTAATCCCAACACCAGTACCACAGATACAAACACCAAGATCTGCTTGGCCACTTGCTACGGCTTCACCGACTTTCTTACCAAAGATTGGATAGTGGGTACGTGTATGGTCATAAGTCCCAAAGTCGAGCACTTCATATCCTTTTGATTTCAAAAAATCAGAAACAGCCATTTTCTCATTTGTCACAATGTGATCACAACCAATTGCAATTCTCATTTGAATTCTCCTCTCATTAGCACATCTTATTCAACATATCGACACGGATTTGGTGACGGCCACCGTCGTATTTACCATTGACGAAGCCTTTGGCAATGTTCTTGGCCAATTCATCCCCAACAATTTCTGCACCCATGGTAATCATTCGAGAATTGTTGTGTCCACGTGTCATATAAGCAGACCGTTCATCTGAAACTTCTGCTGCTACCATTCCTTTGATTTTAGTTGCAACCATAAATGGACCAGCACCGTAAGCATCAATCACGATTCCAAGATTTTGATCGTTTTTGTTCACTTCGCTTGCAACTGCAAGTGTCACATCTACAAAATCTTGACCTTCAGCAGTTACATCCACAACATCGAAGTTTTCTTTTACAAGAAACTCTTTCACGAGATCTTTTAATCTTAATCCTGCAGCATCTGCACCAATTACAATAGACATGTCCTGTCCTCCTTTTGTTCGTTTCAGCAAATATCTCTGTTGTTAAATTTTCACAAAGAAACATTTTCTTACTTTTGATATTATATTACACCTATTTTGAACGAAAGTCAACATTAAATTGTTTATTTTCGAACATTTTTTTAAAATAAAAACACCATATCCACAAAAGATATGGTGTCAGTTTTCAAACTACATATGACGATTATTTTGCATTTGCAGCATATTCTTCGTTACGTTTGATCATTTGTTTTCTGTACCAAGCGAAGATTCCGATATAGAATGCCAAGAAGACAACTACACCAAGGATAGCTTTGATATCACCAGTTGTTGCGTTACCGATTGTCCAACCGAGCAATTTTTCAACTGGTCCTTCAAGAGTTGAGTGAGTGATCAATTGAGTAGAAGCTACCCCTTTAGGGAAGGCATCAACACTCTTAGCCAATTGAGTTGCAAATGGTGCAATCAATGTTCCTGAAAGAAGGAAGAGTGGCAAGAGAAGGCTTCCGAAGATGATCATACGGATTAATTTACCGCGTGTTACAACCAACAAGGCTGGAGTCACACCCATAGCGATGATACCTGCAAGTGGCAAGATACCATTTCCGACTTTAGAAAGAAGCACTGCTTCGATCAACATGATTGGTGCAAGTACGTTCGCACAAGCCCAGATTTCAGCACGACCAGCGATAAATGGCCAGTCCAAACCGATGTTGAATTTACGTCCTTGAAGACGTTTAGTAGCAACGTTTGTAATACCTTGTGACAATGGTTCTACCGCTGCGATGAACCAAGAACCGATCAATGAGAACAATTCCAAGCAGACACCAGCAGTCAAACCAAGGCTCAACCAACCTTTAATAACCAATTCCCATTTGTCAGCATCTGCGACGCCAGCAACTGGATGTGGAGTACCCATGATACCGATGACGATACCAAGAAGGAAACCGATAAAGAATTTAGATCCCCAGAAACCGATCTTCTTGTTCAACTTAGCTGCGTCGAAGTCGTATTTATCAAGACCTGGGAAGAATTTATCAAAGATTTTATCCAAGACCATGATGATTGGGTTCATCATGTAGTTCATGTGAGTTGAAGTCATAGGTGATGAACTTGGTGCATTCAAAAGATCATCAAATGTTGGTTTCATCAAGTCTGAGTTGATGATTTTCATAATCCCTACAAGGACAACTGCAAGAGTTGCCAAGAAGAGTGATAAACCTTGGCTCACACCGTTGTTGTCAGCATACCATTTGATCAAAAGACCAGTGATAGACAAGTGCCAGATATCGAAGATATCGACGTCAAGTGTATCTGTTTTCTTGATCGCAAGCATGATAACGTTGACGATCAACATAATTAACAAGAAGTAAAGTGTCCAGGCAGATCCCCAAGTGATGGTCGCAAGAGGCGCCCAACCAACGTCAGTGATATTCAATTGAATACCTGTGTTCTCAACGAATTTTGCAAGAGACGCTGAGAAAGCTCCATTCAACATACCGATGATGGCACCGATACCAGTAAGGGCGATGGCAAGTTTAATACCACCTTCAAGGGCTTTAGAGAATTTCACTCCAAACAAGAGAGCCAATAAAGTCAAGACGATCAACATGATGATCGGAGCACCCATGTCTAGGATGGGTTTGAAAAATTTATTGGCAAAATCAATAATGCCATTCATAATAAATCCTCCCGATTTATAATTTTTTTGTAATTTACGGCATAAAGTGTTCCCAATTTTATCATTGGATAACGCTTACAAACTTGTTTAAAAAAATATTAACTTAATCCATGTTCTTTAATGGCAGCTTCGATGTTATCAAAGACTGGCGCACTCATCGCTGGAATACGGAATAAAATTGGTCCTGCTTCTACCACTGGAATACCAGGATCAAATCCCAAATCAGTTGCAGCAATTGGAGTAAAGATATCATAACCTGAAATCAAATCTTCATTGACATCTTTGACCATGACAGCGTCACAACGCACATCATAACCACGGTTTGACAACTCTTCTTCCAACGCATTCTTAATTTGGTGGCTAGAGTTAACACCTGCACCACAGGCAGCTAAAATTTTAATCATTTGGATGTCCTCCATTATAAATATTTACGAATGTTTTAGGAAATAGTTTCCGTAATGTATTGATAAAGCTTATCTTCACTATCTAATTTTGATAGAGCTTCGAGATTTCCATTGGATGTAAAGAAATCCATCAGCTGGGCCAAAATATTGGTTTGGCTAGAGCTTGAATTGTTGATAATGAAGAATAAAAGCGAAACTTGAACTTCCTTATCTGGAGCAATCATATTATGGAAGGTTACGGGTTGATCCAAACGAACCACGACCACATTCTCAGTGAGATTATGGACAATGTCTGTGTGCGGGATCGCCACATTTGGTAAGTCTTTACCAAGAAATTCCATGTCTAATCCAGTCGGGAAAGACTTTTCACGCTCAATCAAAGCGGAACGATAGGTTGGTGTCACAATCTGTCGCTCTTCCAATAAGCTTGCTACCTGCTCAAAGAGATCTGTTTGATCCTTGGCATGTAGGCAAAATACAAGATCTTTGTTAAAGAGTTGATTTAATCCCATTGTTGCCACCTCCTTATCTAACTATTTATTTTATGGTTAGAGTATATCACTATATTGATTGATTGTCAATCATTTTTTGTCGTATTTTGTTTATTTTTGTTTATATTCATCTTTAAAGCGCTTCCTAACCGTCATTTTCTAACATCCTTAAAAAAGTAAAAAGTGAGAGTGGGACAGAAATCGGTAATTCGTTAGAATTCGATTTCGTCGTCCCACCTCCGCACAGTTGAGTAGGGCTGTAAAAGCTGATGAAATCAGCGTAGTAGAGCCCACTCAACCACTGCGTCTTGCTCGATAATTCAAAAATAATTGAGAGGCTAGGACTTTTGTCCCAGCCTCACTTTGTTTTATATGATTTTCGTATACAAGGCGTATTTGTCTTTGATTTTCTTTGGAATACTATCATCGGTAATAATGGCATTTAGATCTTCCACACGATAGAAACTGTAGAAGGAATAACTATCAAACTTGCTGTTATCAGCTACCACATATTTCTCTATCGCATTGTTCAGAATAATGGCATTGCCATTTCCTTCTTCTTCATTGGCTGTGGAGACACTATGCCCATCGATCCCATTGACCCCGATGAAGGCCTTAGAAACCTTGATTTCTTTCAAAAGTTTATTGGCAAATTGACCGACAAAGGTTTGTGTCTTTACCCGGTAGCGACCACCAACTAATATCAAGTCATAATTCGGGAAATCCTTGAGCTTCTCAAAAATAGGCAGGGAGTTGGTGACGATGCTAATTTCTTTCCCTTCCAAATAATCTCCGATAAAGTCTGTTGTTGTACCAGAGCCAATAAAGACGGTATCCCCATTTTCGATCAAGTCTGCACATTTTTTGGCAATGCTTCGTTTCTCATCAATATTGATCAGATTTTTTTCACTGTGAGAAGCTTCTAATAAGCTATCTTTGACTTTTTTGTGGGCCCCACCATGTACACGAACTAAAAGACCTTGTTTTTCAAGATCAATCAGATCGCGACGAATGGTCATATCTGTCACCCCAAAAAGTTCCTTGAGCTCTTTGACCGATACCACACTTTTTCGATCCAGTTCCTGAAGAATTTCAACATGTCTGCTATCTTTCATGGTACTACTTCCATTCCTACTATATTTGTCTCTATTATACTACATTTTTCAAAAAACACAAATTCAAACATTATATTAACAAGAGTAAACACGATATTTTTAAATAAATAAAAGAAAAAAGCCTTCCGTCAATCCGGAAAGCTTTGATTTATGCTATTTCTAGCTTCCTCACCTTAATATTTCAAGGCTCGGGATAAAAAGGTTCACTGAACCTTTTTATTTTGCGATTGGGTAAACAGAAACTTGTTTTTTATCGCGACCTTTACGTTCGAAGCGTACTACGCCTTCAACTTTTGCGAACAAAGTATCGTCTCCACCACGTCCAACGTTCACACCTGGGTAGATGTGAGTACCGCGTTGACGGTAAAGGATAGATCCACCTGTTACAGTTTGTCCATCAGCTGCTTTAGCTCCAAGACGTTTTGCTTGTGAATCACGTCCGTTTGATGTAGAACCTCCACCTTTTTTGTGGGCGAAAAGTTGCAAGTTAGCAAGATTCAATTTCAACATAATTGTTTTCCTCCATGTTAGTTTTCTGTGATAACTCTTGTTTGGACGAACTCCGATGAGTTCTCCGATAAGTTTGCCATCCCTAAGAAAAATGATTCAAAGAATAGTTGGGTCATTTCTCTTTGATGTGGTGGAATATCCGTCGGGATCGTCACCCGCAGGAAGCCACCTTCTTCTTCGTTTAATTCTAGATCCGGTTCGTAGCCTGCAAATTTCTCAACAGAGTTGACAAAGTTAATGGCTAGAGTCGAAACCGATGCACACACGACATCAAAGCCGTATTCACCGCTTCCAGCGTGCCCAGTGATTTCTGCACTCCTCAGCTCGCCATCTTCGGCTCGTTCAAAGACTGCTTGTATCATGTGTTCTCCTAAAAATTAAGCGTTGATAGCGTTGATGACAACTTTAGTGTAAGGTTGACGGTGACCTTGTTTACGGTGGCTACCTTTTTTAGGTTTGTACTTGTAAGTAACAACTTTCTTTTGTTTTCCTTGTTTTTCAACAGTTCCAACAACAGTAGCTCCTGAAACAAGTGGAGTTCCGACAACAGTGTTTTCACCACCAACAAGAACAACTTCGTTAAATGTAACTTCTTGACCAGCTTCAACGTTCAATTTTTCAACGTAGACTGCTTGACCAACTTCAACTTTAACTTGTTTTCCGCCAGTTTTAATGATTGCGTATGTGCTCATTATGCACCTCCTATGTATTTTTGGGTTTCCCCGTATTTTTGTGAAGACTCGCCTAGCATCGTGGGACGAACCACTTACTCTCATGGAAATGAGCGACGATGTTCGAGCGGTTGCACAGGCATGTGCATAGTCAACTCTCTAAGTATATCACTTCTATCAGACAAAGACAAGTATTTTTGCGCTTTGAAAGCGAATTTTCTTTGAAAAATCTATTTTTTGTATCTTGTAGTTTAAGATCGCATTCAAAACCGGCTTTCATCTACTTATCCTTAAATTTAAAGTCATTAAAGCTCATTTTGGCTTTAGACGAATCGTTCATCCCCTTCATTTTTTCTTCTTGTTCCTTAGTAATTTTTATCGGAATTGCTGCAGCAGTATTTGGTTTTAACACACCCGATTCGCTCACTTCATAGTCAACTGTAACATCTTTAAAAAGTGGCTCTCCATCATATTCCAAATTCAGGACAAAGGATCCATCACGATCGATGGTTGTGGTGGTACGATTCACAATAAAGAATAAGGCGAAGCGATTTTCCTCATTTCCAAAGGTATATCCTGGGAAAAAGACAAATAATTTTCCAGGTTCTCCAAGCGTTGGATGTTCCTTGATAAATTTCTCAGATGCTTCCAAGACTTCGTTGTCCTGGTCTTTGTACTGGTCGGCTCTGACAAATGTGAGGGGTTCTTTTTTACTGCTGGTTGACTGGCTGGTCTTTTCTTCTTTTTTCGGGCCAGTAAATGATACTTTGACGCAGCCTGTCAACAGAAGCAAACTTGTCATTAAAACGATAATTTTTTTCATCTTGTCTCCTTTAAGTTGGTTAGAAAAAGAGGCTGGATACTCCCAGTCTCTCCTATAGCAAATCCTCAATCAGGTCATCGACCTCATCTTTTTCTGCTTTTGGTGTGATCTCTGTTACGATGATACCTGCTACCGCACGCTCAACCAAAGCTTCCACATCCATACGTTGCTCATATTGCTCCGCATTTTTGAGTTTTGGATTGGTCTTTGGACGATCCGGTGCAAAGATGGTACAACAGTCTTCGAATGGCTGGATAGAAATTTCAAAGGTATCAATGGCTTGGGCAATATCGATGATTTCCAATTTGTCCATGGTCACTACCGGACGGATAACCGGCGTATTGGTTACTGCATTGATGGCTTGCATACTCTCTAAGGTTTGGCTAGCCACTTGTCCCAAACTTTCACCATTGATAATCACCAAACCACCTCGAACCTCGCGAATGCGGTCTGTAATGCGCATCATAAAGCGACGGGTCAAGGTCATGAGGTAAGCTTCTGGCGCTTTTGCCTTGATTTCTTCTTGAATCTCTGTGAAGGGCACCTCGATAAATTGGATATTGCCCCCAAACTTGGTCAACTTCCGTGTTAAATCATGGGCTTTTTTCAGCGCACCTGGGCTAGTATAAGGTGGGCTAGCAAAGTGTACTGCCTCAATGTCCACACCCCGCTTTAAGGCTAGGTAGCCAGCTACTGGAGAGTCGATCCCACCAGAAAGCATGAGCATGCCCTTACCAGACGTACCAACAGGAAGGCCACCTGCTCCTTTAATGGTTTCATAAGAGATGTAGGCTGCTTCTTCTCGGATTTCAACCTGCAAGTTGATATCTGGTTTTTTCATCTGAGCTTGGATAGTTGGGATCGCTTCAAAGACCGCACCTCCCAAGGTTTGATTGAGCTCGCGACTATCGAGTTCAAAGGTATGGTCACTGCGCTTACTTGAGATTTTAAAGGTCAAGCCGTCCTTGTAAATCTCCTTCATGATCTCTTGCACAGCCGCTTTTAAGGCCGGAACAGATTTTTCAATCTTGTAAACGGGTGAAAAATTTTGGATTCCAAAAACCTGCTTGAGGGATTCTGCTACTGGCTCATAATCTGTCCCATGCAGATAGGCATGCGCCCGATCGCGGTCAGCTGTCACTTTGACAGCTGGATAGATAGATAAAACATCTTGGATATTATTGCGAAGTTTATTGATAAAACGCATACGGTTCTTTCCTTTAGTAGAAAGCTCTCCATAGCGAATCATAATTTCTGAATAGGTTAAGGTCATGTTGATTTCCTTCTAAAATTAACGTACTTTTCGTGTTTGCTCGTAAATCAGTTTGAACTTGGTTAAGAATTGCTCGACTTGGCTCATGTCGTTTTCAAGATCGAGACTCAAGCGAACAGCTGTCTGTGCGATACTCTTATCCACTCCCATAGCAATCAAGGTTCCAGCTGGCTTACCAGCTTTGGACGAGCAAGCACTGGTTGTCGAGATGTAAATATCAAACTCTTCAAAGGCATGGACCACTACTTCTCCACGAACTCCCTTGATCCCGAAAGTCAAGATGTGAGGCGCAAAGTGATCCTCACCAGAAAAGATGGTGACATCTGGATAGTTGGCCAATTCTTTGCGGATGACTTCTTTCATCTGCTGGGTCTTGTTGGCAAAAGCTTCTTGGTTTTCCATAGCTAAGCGTAGGGCTTTTGCTGTTGCTGCGATGCCTGCCACGTTCTCGGTTGTCGAGCGCATTTCTTTTTCTTGACCACCTCCGGTTAAGAGAGGGGTGATCTTTTTGCCTTCTTTGATGTAGACAAAGCCGACTCCGCGAAGTCCATGGAATTTGTGACTAGAGAAGGTTGCGAAGTCCACGCGCTCTGGTAGATAAACTTCTGTTGCTACCTTTGCCAAAGCTTGAACCGCATCGACATGGAAACTAATAGTTGGGCGATCTTCCAGAAGAGCAGCGATGTCATGGATGGGCTGGATAGAACCAATCTCATTGTTGACGGCCATGACAGAGACCAAGGTCGTATCTGGACGGAGAAGACTAGCCAAGGCATCTACCTTGACAAAGCCACGCGCATCTACTGGAGCGTAATCCACTTCGAATCCCTGTGTTTTGAGCCAAGCAGCTGATTCCTTGATGGCGGGATGCTCGATGTCAGAGACAATGATATGCTTGCCATAAGGAGCTTTCTCAAATGCGACACCCTTGAGGACCCAGTTGTCCCCTTCTGTCCCACCAGACGTGAAGTAAATTTCCTCAGCTTTCTTGCCAATTAGCTCCGCAATTTGTTTCCGAGAAGCTTCTAAAATACGAGTAGCTTGACTACCTAGATTGTGCAAACTAGAAGGGTTGCCCCAGATCCGAGTCGCTACCTCTGTATAAGTCGCAAGGGCTTCTGGATAAGGTTTGGTCGTTGCTGAATTGTCAAAATAAATCATGTCCTACGCATCCATCACTTTCTTTTTACGTAACTTATATTTTATCATTTCTGACCGCTTGGGACAAGGATTTGATAAAGAGAGACACGGCAAAATCACTCTATAAAATTCAGTTCTTTTTAGACATTTTTCAGAAAATGACTTATAATAGGAAAGTGTTAAAAAACAATTTTTGATAGAAAGAGAATGAACATGTCACAATATTCAAGAAGTAACAAAAACCAAAAACCTGAGGAAAAAGTAGACTCAAGACCATCTCGCGGTGAGAAAGTCAAACAAGGTTTGTCCGTATTTCAAACGGTTGTAGCCACGATTGCCAGTCTCCTAGGGATTATCGTCACTTCCTTTACCATCATGAGCCTGCTCAATAAAGATAATCAAAAAACAGAAGACAAACCATCTAGTAGCACCAGCGTCGTCGTGGTTCATGATAAGGGATCTGACTCAAGCGCTACCAATACAGATACTAACACCAATACGCAAACCGATTCAAGCAATACAGAAACAAGTTCACAAAAAGAAACCGATAGCTCATCTGCTACTGAATCTAGCTCGTCTGCCGCACAAGACCAAGGTTCCACAGCAACAGACAGTGGCGCAGATACAGCATCATCTAGAACCAACTAAAAAATCAGTAAGGACAACCTTACTGATTTTTTTTTGGCTTTCGATGCCAGCTTTTTCTGATTTATATAGAAAGCATCTATCTCATTGTCGTACTCCCACTTGAGCTTTGAACGCTCTTCCTAGATTTGATCCAATTACTCAAGTAATCTCCCCCCTATATCAATGTCGGATCCTATATACATCTCATCTAGATTCAATGTATTGTCCTCATTAATTGGGATATCTACTCCCCAACCCGATTCTTCAATATGATTTATACGTCCATAAACATTCATATAATATTCGGGAGTTGTAAGCCCACCATCACTCCATTGTGTCTGATCCCAATCAATCTGAACGGATTCAACTTTTGAATTTTGTGCTTTGACTAAATCAATAACCTTCTGTTCGTGTTCTTTTAGGTAGTCCAGTTGTTCTTTTTTTATGTCTCCTTCTGGTTTTTGTACGACTTTCTTTGAAGATGGGGTCGTTATCTTCTGTTCAGGTCTTTTGGTCAGGGTCATGATTTTTCCTCCAAGAAAAACCAGTCCTAGGATCGGTAACAAAATGATCAAAAATAGTTCCATTTGTCTCTTCATAAATCCTCCTTACAGACTTTGAATCTTCCAGTTCTTACTCAATATAATCACCCTTAATACTAATATTATGGCCCATACTAAATGTCATCTTTTGATCAGAATCAAATACGACATCCACCCTCCATCCTGAATCTTCAAGTTGATTGACGGTACCAAAAATTTCTATGACCTCATCTCCACCTTGTGGGGTCCCATTTCCACCATCAATCCATTGCGTTTCGTCCCAATAAATCTGAACAGAATCAACCTTTGAACTCTTCGATTTCACAAAATTGACGATTTCTTGCTCGTGCTCTTTGAGATAAACAAGTTGTTTTTGTTTGATCACTTCTATATCTTCTTTTGTGGAGGAAGAGGTTGCAGTTTGTACTTGTTTTGTATGAGCTTTTTGTTTTACACTACAACCTCCAATGCTTGTGAAAATAAACATTAAAGCTAATAACTTAAGTGTACATTTCATTTTAATTTTCTTGTTTCCTCATAACACTTTTACTTCTATTTACTTAAGAAAAAATTTTCCAGCCACCATTTTCCTCGATATAGATATCATTAAGCATGCCCATTTTTTTGATAGTTGGTATGCTATTTTGATCTTCTAGGTAAAAATCAACGGAGAATTTTGTGTTTTTTAATTGATTAATCTGACCAGAAATAGATAAATTGTATCCACCACCCTGAGGCGTTCCGTTTCCAGACTCTTCAATTTGCATACTGTTCCAATCAATCTGAACGGATTCGACTTTTGGATTTTGAGCTTTCACAAAATCAACAATTTCTTTTTCATGTTCTTTCAAATAGGCTAGCTGCTTTTGTTTAATGGCTTCTTTATCTTCTTTTGTGGTTGAAGAGGTGACAGTCTGCGCTTGTCTGCTCTTTTCACGTTCTTTCTTCACACATCCTACTAGACATCCAAGTGTTGAAATGAAAGCAAGTGCGATTATCAAATTGTTTATTTGTTTTCTCATAATTTTATTTCGTTTAAAAGTGATTCCTCTATTGCATCTCTCATTGTCTAACGGACGGATCATTTCTTTTCTACCCGATACAAATTGTCTGAACCAATTGAATCTATTTTAGGCATTTTATTTTCGTCTAACGTAAAATTCAGGCTAAAATTTGTTAGATCACTTCCATTGGCATAACCATAAACTAATAGTATTTCGTCACCTCCCTGAGGCGTTCCATTACCTCCTACAACTGTTTTAATACTGTCCCAGTCATAAGACACCTGCGTAATGTTAGCATTATGAGCTTTAACATAGGCTGTCATCTCTTGCTCGTGTTCTTTCAGATATGTGAGCTGTTTTTGTTTAATGGTTTTTTTGTCTTCCTTGGTTGTCGAAGGGGTTGCAATGGGTGCTTGTTTTGTTTGCTCTTTTGATTTTATGGTACATCCTCCTATACTTGCAAGGAGAGCTAATGTAGTGATTAATTTAAATATCGTTCGTTTTTCCATGGGGTAACTTTCTCTAACACAGTTCATTTTCAAAACGTATTGTACTTGATTAGGAAATTGGCTTTCCGCCAATCGTAGGTTCATGGAGCATAAACATTTCTCGCATGTTAATTGACTGATCATCATTAATTGGAATATCCACTCCCCATCCTGAGTTCTCGATATTATTAATTCGCCCAAAAACATTCATATAATATTCGGGAGTTGTAAGTCCACCATCACTCTTCTGAGTTTCATCCCAATTAATCTGAACTGACTCAATTTTTGGATTTTGAGACTTTACAAAATCGACGATTTCTTGCTCATGCTCTTTGAGATATGCTTCTTGTTCTTTTTTTATTTCTTCTTCTGATTTTTGTACGACTTTCTTTGAAGAAGTGGTTGTTATCTTCTGTTCTGGTCTTTTGGTCAGATTCATGATTTTTCCGCCAAGAAAAACCAGTCCTAGGATCGGTAACAGAATAATCAAAAATAGTTCCAGTCGTCTCTTCATCTCTTCTTCTCCAATCCTTCCTTTCATGACTGAATGGACAGTCACTTTCCTTACTATTATAGCATCTTTCATTTGAATCTCAATCTAACTCACTAGTTAGAGACTATATGCAGCAATCATAAAAGAACTTTCGGGGTTCTTCTAGAATATAGGTAATCCTTTTTTACAAATAACAACCTAAGTGATGCTAAGAATTCAAATGTTGCATTTTTGTAGAGTATCTAAATATATAATGAAACTTTCCGCTGTGAGAAAAGTGCTAGAAACACCATTGTTTCTAGCACTCGGGAGTTTTGAAACTTTAGGTTCAAAACTAAGTCATGGAACTTCGTAGAAGTTCGCTGACGTCCGTATTCACTTAAGGAAAGTTTCTAAGAGGAGTTTATCTTCAATCAAAAAGGAACCCGAAGGTTCCTTTTGTGTTATTTCCGATACATCTTGACCTGAAGGTAAAGATCGTTATAGACTCCAAGCAACTTCTTGCCTAATTGTTGATAGACTTCCAAATGGTCCAGTGTTTCATCGCTTGGATAGAAGGATTGGTCATCTTGGATTTCTTTTGGCAACATGGCTTTGGCTTTTTTATTTGGCGTTGAGTAGCCGACATAAAGAGCATTTTTCAAAGCATTTTTAGGACGAAGCATGAAGTTAATAAAGGCATATGCTGCTTCTTTATTTTTCACGGTTTTTGGAATGACAATGTTATCAAACCAAAGGTTGCTGGCTTCAGTTGGTACGACATAGCGAAGATCCTTATTGGCATCCAGCATTTGGCTGGCTTCTCCTGAGAAAGTAACCCCAATAGCTGCATTGTTTTGGATCATATAGCCTTTCATCTCATCGGCCACCAAAGCTTTGATGTTGGGTGTCAAGGTGTAGAGTTTATCTACTGCCTCTTGCAATTTCTTTGGATCCTTTTCATTGAGGCTATAGCCCAAGGTATTGAGACCAATTCCCATGACCTCACGCGCACCATCGTACATCATGATGTCATTTCTGTACTCTTCACGCCAGAGATCTGACCAATGTTCCGGAGCATTTTTGACCATCTTGGTATTGTAGATAATCCCCAAGGTACCCCAGAAATAAGGTACTGAATATTGGTTACCCGGATCAAACGATTGGTTCAAGAGTTTTGGATCGATATTTTCCATCCCTTTGATCTTGGATTGGTCCAACTTTTCAACCAGATGTTCATCCATCATCTTGGCAATCATGTATTCACTAGGTATAGCAATATCGTAGGTGGTTCCCCCTTGCTTGATCTTAGTGTACATGGCTTCGTTGGAATCAAAGGTATCATATTGCACCTGAATCCCTGTTTCTTTGGTGAATTCCTTGAGCAAGTCTGGATCGATATAATCTCCCCAGTTGTAGATGACCAGCTTGTCACTATTTTTGGTATTCATGCTCGCTTCGATCTGGTGGCTAATTCCCCAGAGGACCAGAATGACAAGGACAATCCCAGTTAGGAATGAATAAAGTTTTTTCATGCTGCTTCCTCCTTTTCACGAGTAATAAAGTAGTAACCGATGACCAAGAGCACACTAAAGAGAAAGACAAGGGCAGACAAGGCATTGATACTGAGGGAAATTCCTTGACGGGCACGTGAGTAGATCTCTACAGACAAGGTTGTAAAGCCATTTCCAGTTACAAAGAAGGTCACGGCGAAGTCATCAAGCGAATAGGTAAAGGCCATAAAGTAGCCCGCAATGATGGCTGGTGTCAGATACGGCAACATGATCTCTTTGAGCATTTGCACTTGAGTAGCTCCCAAGTCATAGGCAGCATTAACCATATCCCGGTTCATTTCCTTGAGACGTGGCAAGACCATCAAGACCACAATGGGAATCGAGAAGGCCACGTGGCTAGCCAGAACAGATAGGAAACCTAGCTGGTACTTCACCGTCGTAAAGAGAATCAAGAAGCTGGCCCCAATCATAACGTCTGGTGCTACCATGAGAATGTTATTGATGGAGAGCAAAGGTCCTTCTAACTTTTTCTTGGATTGGTAGATATAAATGGCTCCAAAGGTTCCGATCACCGTCGCAATCAAGGCTGACAAGAAGGCCAAGAGGAAGGTCTCTGATAAGATCAGCATCAGGCGACTATCTGCGAACAATTCATTGAAATGCTCAAGCGTGAAGCCTGTGAAGGCATTCATATCTCCCCCTTTATTGAAAGCATAAAAGATCAAATAGAAGATTGGAAGATAGAGGATCAGAAAGACGAAGCCTAGATAGAAATGAGATACTTTTTTCATCGTTCTCTCCTTTCTCTCGTTGCCCACATGGTAAAGAGCATAGCAAGGATCAGAACAACTCCGATGGTAGAACCCATTCCCCAGTTTTGTGTTGTTAGGAAGTGCTGTTCAATCGCAGTCCCTAAGGTAATGACGCGATTTCCACCGATCATCCGTGTCAACATGAAGAGACTCAGACTAGGAATAAAGACAGACTGCACACCTGAGCGGACTCCATTCATGGACAAGGGGAAGACCACATGACGGAAGGTATCCCAACGATTGGCTCCCAAATCATAGCTGGCATTGATCAAGTTTGGATCCAAGTCATCTAAGACATTAAAGATCGGCAAAATCATAAACGGCAACTCGATGTAGCTGGCTACAAAGATAAAGGAGAAATCGGTAAAGAGGATCTGCTGGGGAGCGACTCCGAGAAAGCTTAAAAAGCTATTGATGGAGCCGTTTTGCCCAAAGATTCCGATAAAGGCATAGGCCTTGAGCAAGAGATTGACCCAGGTTGGCAAGACGATCAACATCAACCACAACTGCCGGTGTTTGAGCAGCGTCAAAAAGTAAGCAGTCGGATAGGAGATCAAGAGCGTCACCAGGGTGACAATTCCGGCATAAAGGACCGAATTAAAACTCATCTTTAAATAGGTCAGATTTTGCGAAGTAAAGAACTCTTTGTAGTTTTCAAGTGAAAACTGCCCTTCAACGTTGAAAAACGATTGAAAGATGATCATGACTACAGGAGCCAAGACAAAGAGAAAAATCCACAAGAAATAGGGGAGGATAAATAGATTAGAGGTTGTTTTCTTCATCTCTTTCCTCCTCAATGGCATTAATCAAACCAGCTTCTTGCTCTTCCACTTCAACGTACTCTTCGATCCGCGCATCGAATTCTTCCTCGGTTTCATTGAGACGCATAACGTGGATATCTTCTGGTTCAAAGTCTAGCCCGATGACTTCTCCCACAATGGCCTTACGAGTGGAGTGAATCATCCACTCATTACCCAAATCATCATAGGCGATGATCTCGTAATGCACACCACGGAAGAGCTGGGTGTCCACCTTCACTTGGAGCTTGCCTTCTTCAGGAAGGGTGATTTGCAAGTCTTCTGGACGAATGACGACTTCAACTGGTTCATTTGGACGCATCCCTCCATCGACGGCTTCAAAGCGTTTGCCATTGAACTCAACCAAGTAGTCCTCGATCATGCGACCATCTAGGATGTTGGACTCCCCGATAAAAGTCGCTACAAAGTGGTTGATCGGTTCATCATAGATATCAACCGGTGTACCAGATTGGACGATCTCTCCTTCATTCATGACAAAGATCCAGTCACTCATGGCAAGGGCTTCTTCTTGGTCGTGGGTAACAAAGACAAAGGTAATGCCCAAGCGTTGTTGCAATTCCCGCAACTCATACTGCATGTCTGTCCGAAGTTTCAAGTCAAGTGCAGACAAAGGCTCATCTAAAAGGACTACTCGTGGTTCATTGATAATAGCCCGTGCAATAGCTACCCGCTGGCGTTGACCACCCGATAATTTTTGGATCGAGCGTTTTTCAAATCCTGCTAACTGGACCATTTTCAATACTTCTGAAACCCGACGTTCGATCTCAGCCTTGTCCAGCTTTTTCAAACGAAGGGGAAAAGCCACATTTTCAAAGACCGTCATATGCGGAAACAGGGCATAGGACTGAAAGACGGTGTGGACATCCCGCTTGTTGGTAGGGACATCATTGATCCGTTCCCCATCAAGGTAGACATCTCCAGAGCTAGCATCTAAAAGACCGGCAATTATATTAAGGATAGTTGATTTTCCTGATCCAGATGCACCGAGCAGGGTATAGAACTTCCCTTCTTCCAATTCAAAATTGATATCCTTTAGGACAACGGTTCCGCTATCTTCAAAGACCTTTGTAACATTTTTAAACTCAATAATTGGTTTTTTCAATTCACATAAATTCCTTCTTTACTACGATTACCAAACTGCTTTTCAAACGAAAACGCAGCGGCTGACAGGAAGACCTGTCAGGCCACCAATACCTCTCGGGGACTTACTAGACTGCCCCACCTATTTACGGTATCGATAGGCACTCACCCCCTTTCCGACTGATGCTATCGATGTTTACACTATCAATTATTCTTCAATACTAACGTTCTTAGGCTTGACCGATAATGCGAACTTCTGGTTCTAAACGAACGCCTGAGTGAGCCTCGACTGCTTCAATGACATGGGCGATCAGGTCTTCGTAGTCCTTAGCTGTTCCATTATCGACATTGACCATAAAGCCGGCATGTTTTTCAGACACTTCAACACCACCGATTCGATAGCCTTTCAAACCTGCTTCACTAATCAATTGACCTGCAAAATGACCGACAGGACGCTTAAAGACGGATCCACAAGAAGGGTATTCAAGGGGTTGTTTCAACTGACGAAGATGGGTCAACCGATCCATCTCCTGCTTGATTTGCTCGTGATTGCCAGGAGACAAAGCAAATTTGGCAGAGATGACGACAGCACCTGTCTCTTGAATCTTAGATTGACGGTAGCCAAAAGCTAGTTCACTCGCTGACAGAGTTTCGATCTTTCCGTTTTTGGTCAAGACCTTACAGGATACTAGGACATGCGCGATCTCTCCTCCATAGGCTCCCGCATTCATAAAGACTGCACCACCGACACTGCCTGGAATGCCACTAGCAAACTCAAAACCTTTCAAACTATGGTGCAAGGCCACATGGGTGGTGTCGATGAGTTTAGCACCTGCCTCTGCTTCGATCACATAACCATCCACACTGATGTCACGCAAGCGATCAAACATAATGACAAATCCCGGAATGCCCCCATCGCGGACAATGATATTGGATGCATTGCCCAGGACCATCCATGGAATTTGCTCTTGGTTGGCAAATTGAACGATGCGTTTTAATTCGTATTGGTTGCGGGGAAAGGCTAAAAATTCAGCATTCCCACCTACCTTTGTGAAGGTATAATGTTTTAAAGGTTCTTGAAAACGGATATCAATCCCTTCAAGAATTTGATTTATTTTTTCATTCATCTTTCTGTCTGTTCTCTCTCTATAAAAATACAAACTATTATACCAAATTTTTGACTATTTTTCGACCCTAAAAAACAAAAGAAGACCTATAATATTCAGGCCTTCCTTTTATCATTCATTATGCAATTTTACGAGCAATGGCACGATTCTTTTGTCCATCCAGAGCTGATTTGACCGAAATCCAAGCACCACCAAGAGTAAAGACAGCTAAGAGTGCTAGATTCAAGTAAAATTTATCAGGGACATCCCCTGAGAATGTCGCTTCATTGAGAAGCGTCCAGGACATATCAAATGGCAAATCCAGTTCACTCATAAGCGCCAAAGTATAATCTAATTGGTTGACCAAAAAGACGGTCAAGACCATCAAAATAGCTGAAACTACCACACCTTTTTTAGTCAATTTCTTACCAAGGATCTCATAACCTTTGATAGTACAATAACCGAGGGCAGCCCCTGCTAAAACAGATACATAGCCAAGACGCGCTACCAAGAGGGCAACTGCTCCACCGATGATCACACCGATCACAGCGCCTACAATCCCTAAAAGGAAATTCTCTTCCCGCGCTTCATAAGCCTCAACTGTATCTTGCACTTCGGCTTGGTAGGCTCTAAAGGTTGCATCGTCGATTAAAAAGATCGCATCTCCAATTTGATACAGACCGATTGGTCCTTCCTCACCCGTTTCCGCATTCACTTGCACAAATTGGTGGTTGAGCAAGAAATCAACAATATCTTGGATAGCTGTCCATAAGGTTTCGACAGCCTTCCCTTTGGTCATTCCACCCTTGACAACGATCGAGGTCAAGTAACCATCAGAAGAGATAGCATTAATGGCTTTTGATTGTTCTTTTAATTCATTCCAAAGAATTTCACTATCTTCGATCAAGTCTCCTTCGGAACCTTGTTTCACACTGAGTGAAATGGTAAATACATTCTTGGTTTGAGCGCCTTCAATGACTAACAAGAAGCCCTCACGCTCTCCATACATCACACAGGCTTCGCCATCAAATTGCAGTCCAAGATCGGTAGCAATACTATATAAATATTCTGGTTTCATGTTTCCCCCTAAACTTTCGGGAAAGCTTGAGCTTTTCCCCATACAGTTTCCATTCTACCATAGAAGAAGCAAAAAGGACATATACATTCGTATACATCCTTCTTTCATTTGTGTTACATTGAGGTTTATTTCTCAACACGAACGCCAAATGTGTCAATTTTAAGTTGGAAAATCTGACCATCTAGCCCGAGTTCTTCGAGAGCTGCGACAAAGGTGACTGTATGCTCTGGGGCTAAGAGGTTCATGATCGTTGGGCCTGCTCCTGACAGATAGGTGGCGTATGCCCCATGCGCATGCGCGACTTCTTTGACCTGAGGGAACTCTTTGACAAGAGATTGACGGTAGCGTTCGTGGAAATGATCTGACTCGATGGAGCGACCAGCCGTCAGCAAATCTCCCTTGAGGAGAGCTGCAATAGCGACATTGGCTACGCTACTGGCTGCAACAGCTTCCTTATAAGACCATTCTTTCGGTAGGACATTCCGACTATCACTTGTCTTCAATTGGTAGCTCGGCACAAAGGCCACAAGATCACAGTTTGGGAAGTCAGCCGTGACATATTGGACAGCTTCACCGATGTAGCTCGCAATGACCATATTCCCAAAGATAGCTGGAGCTACATTATCCGGATGACCTTCGATCTCGGTCGCGATGCGCAATTTCTCAGCATCTGATAGCTGGAGGTTGGCTAATTGGTTAGCCAATTCAATCCCTGCGACAATGACCGAGCTAGAAGAACCCAGACCACGCGCCAAAGGCACTTCACTAGTCATCTTGATCCGATGGGGTTGCATATCAGTTGAGATAGAAAGAGCTGTTGAGAGCAAAAGGTTTTTCTCATCTGTCGGAATCCCTGCTCCAAGATCATGCTCAATAAACCAAGCATCTGCTGGTTCAAGGACTTCAATGGTCAAATAGCGAGTCACGGCAATCCCAACCGAATCAAATCCTGGGCCTACATTGGCACTGGTTGCTGGAACAATAATTTTCATGCTTATTCTCCCAAGACTTTAAAGGTATTCAAGAGTTCGAAATTCGCCTCTGAATCCAATTTTTCAACCAAGTTCTTAAATTGTGTTTGGTTAACTTGGTGAGTAATGATGACGACACTTGCATAGTGACCATCAGAGTCTTCTTGGAGGATTTGCTTGAAGGAAGCTCCTTCTGCATTAAAGATTTCCGCAAGACGCAAGATTTGACCAGTCGCATCTGGTGCCTTAATTGAGAAGTAATAATTGTTCTTCACGTCTTCTGGCTTAGCCAATTGAAGAGGGCGACTGTATTCATTGAAGGCTTTACCGATTGTTCCTTCTTTTAGTCGACGGACAATGCGAACGAGGTCGGCTACGACACTTGTCGCAGTTGGTTTTTGACCAGCACCTGGTCCGTAGTACATAGACTCACCAATACCGATGGATTCCACATAGACCGCATTCATGACATCATTCACTCCTGCGAGTGGATGTTGTTTTGGAAGGAAGGTTGGTGTCACTTCTGCTGCGATCCCTGACTCTGTTTCAACGATAGATCCGACCAGCTTAATGACATATCCAAGGCTTTGAGCAACCGATACATCTTGAGGAGTGATCTGGCTAATTCCTTTGTGACCTACTTGGTCAAATTGGATATTCATCCCAAAAGCGAACTGGCTCAAGATCACCATCTTGTATGCAGCATCGATTCCTTCAACGTCGTTGGTTGGATCACTTTCAGCGTAACCAAGACGTTGCGCTTCTGCTAAAGCATCCTCATAAGTCCAGCCTTCTTCGACCATTTTGGTCATCATGAAGTTAGATGTTCCATTGACCACCCCGAGCACTTTGGTCACCTTGTCGGAAGCAAGGGAATTCACCAAGGTCCGAAGGATTGGGATCCCACCAGCTACGGCAGCTTCATAATAAAGAGCCACTTGGTGTTTTTTAGCAATCTCTAGCAACTCGCTTCCATGAACGGCAAGAAGGTCTTTGTTAGCAGAAACCACGTGCTTCCCTGCTTCAAGAGCACGGGTGATAAAGGTCTTAGCTGGCTCGATACGACCCATCAATTCAACCACGATGGCAATGTCCTTGTCTTCAATGATCTCATCGACATTGGTCACAAAGTTGTAGTCATGACCAGCAGCTTGTAATTTTTCCTTCTCAGCATCATCTCGAACCAAGACCTTGGCGATCTCGATTTCATCTTGAGCTGCCTGGGTGATTTTTTCATGGTTTTCTTTTAATAAAAATGGTACGCCACTTGCAACAGTACCAAATCCTAGTAAGGCAATCTTAACAGACATCCTATTGACTCCTTGAATTTTCTATAGTAGCTCCATTATAACAAAAACTTGAGCGTTTGACAGCCAATTGCCTTAAAAATTCTGAATTTTCATGACAGGATCTGCCTGTAGCAAGTTCTGGAAAAGAACCTAGAATTTGTGGTACAATAAAGAAAATAATGAAAACGGTGACACTATGAGTAAACGAAGAGTACCTAAAAAAATCAAAGCCCTACTTGGAATCAATGCCCTCCTACTGGTCTGTATCTTTATTTGTAGCTTTCTTCTGATCAAGCGGATCACTCAGCCGAATGAGGGGAATACCAGTGGCACTGCCATGACGCGTTCTCTCGAAGAAGGTAGCTCCTCTATCGAGTGGACTCGGGTGAAAAAGCCGGTCAAACTGCCCATCCTCATGTACCACTCCGTGCACAATATGGCCGAGTCTGAAGCTGCCAATGCTAATTTGATCGTTGATCCAGAAACCTTTGAAAGCCAACTAAAGGCCCTAAAAAAAGCGGGTTACTACACCCTGACACCTGGGGAAGCCTATCGCATCCTCGTCAAGAACGAAGTACCCAAAGGAAAGAAATTTGTCTGGCTGACCTTTGATGATGGCGTCGAAGATTTCTATACTATCGTCTATCCGCTTCTTAAGAAGTACAAGATGACCGCCACCAATAATATCATCACGGACTTTACCCAAAAGGAAAAAGTAAATGTCCTGACCTTTGACCAAATCAAAGAGATGAAAAGTGCTGGCTTGACCTTTGAAAGCCATACGGTCAATCATCCAGACCTAGCCAATTCCAGTCTTGAGACCCAAAAGAATGAGCTAGTTGCTTCTAAACGCCTGCTAGATAAGGTGCTGGATCAAAATACCAGCGTTATCGTCTACCCATCCGGTCGCTACAGCCAGGTCACGATCGACCAAGCCAAGAAAGCTGACTACAAACTAGGCCTCACCACTAAAAATGGACTAGCCAGCTCCGCTGATGGACTCTATTCCCTCAAACGAGTCCGGATCCTTCCAACCACTACAGGAGAGGATCTCCTAGCCATGATCCAAGAATAAAGAAAGAGAGTGGGACAGAAATCGGTAATTCGTTAGAATTCGATTTCGTCGTCCCACCTCCGCACAGTTGAGTAGGGCTGTAAAAGCTGATGAAATCAGCGTAGTAGAGCCCACTCAACCACTGCGTCTTGCTCGACAATCCAAAAATAATTGAGAGGCTAGGACTTTTGTCCCAGCCTCTTTTGTTAGAGTTACTTATAAAAAATTTTTTATCGTTGATTCATAAACTGTAATAGGATTCAAAAATTTTTAAAAGAGCTTCAACATTGATTTGCTATAGTCTTTGACTTTCTTTTATAAATGCTCAAAACAATTGCAAATGACAACAACTGCCAAAGAATAATTCTTACTATCTGCAAGCTATCTGATTCAGAATTTGAGACAACATGGACCAGATTTGAAGCAAGATTGTTGAAAAGATGATCTCCTAGTCCTAGCCACAAGGAACCTGTCATTTTGTAAAGTAAGGACCATTTGATGCTCATCATTCCCGCTAGGATAACATAGCCAATCCCCATGGTAATAAGATTTAAGAGTGACGATTCTCCTTGAAGATAATCTCTGAACGGCATTGCCAAGTGCCATATTCCAAATAGGAAGGCTATAAAGAATAGACTCTTACGGTAAGAAATCCCTTCAAGAATTTTGGTGAAAAGGCCACGAAAAACTCCTTCTTCCATCCACACGTTTATCAGGTTAAATAAGATACTTAACATGATAAACAAGATACCTGCTTGTGATCCTTTTTCGTTTGTTAAGGAAAAACCACTGGCATAAAACGATAAGTGAACATTGCCATGAAGAAACAAGAGAACAATACACTCAACTGTATATGCAAAGATGGAGCACACTAAACCAAAGAGCAGGCCATTTCCTATACCTCTTATAATTCCATTAGGTGTAAAACCAATATCTATCCATCTTAATTTGCTAATTGAAAGAATTCCCCACAATAAAAGTATTCCAAAAAGTTTGTGTAGAAAATTCTCCGATAAAAAAGTATCATCTGTCCTCATATACAAGTATTCGAATAGCCTTGCTACTGAGCAGATAACAAATATAATTGAACAACTTAAAATAGGTTTCTTTATTAGTTGATTTAGCATATCTTTCTTTCAAATAAGTCTTTTATAAAAGTTAATTTCAATATTTCACTCAGTCCAATTCCTTCTCTAGTTCTTTTAGAAAGGTGATTAAAAATTGATGGCGACTTTCTGCCATTTGTTTGGCAGTCTCCGTGTTCATTTCATCTTTTAAGAGGAGCAACTTGTCGTGGAAATGTTGGACGGTATCAGTAAGGGGTCTCCCTTTGTGGCCACCATAGGAAAAAGTTCGCGCAATTCCTACAGCTCCTATCGCATCGAGCCGGTCTGCATCCTGGACAATCTTGCCTTCTAAGGTTTCTGGATGTTTACCGCGATTTTTGCTGAAAGAAACAGCATTGATTACCCGACAAATCTGCTCGATTTGGTTTTTAGGAGTACCGATCTCTTCTAGAAACTTACGAGCATTCGCATGATTCTCTGTTTGAAACAATTTATCATCATCAGCATCGTGAAGAAGAGCTGACAAGCCCACTATCTCCAGATCACATGGCCCTTCTGCTTGTGCGATTCTCATAGCATTAGTATAGACGCGGAGGGTATGCTCTACATCATGGCCATCCGCTCGATCAGCAAATAAGGTTTTCACATACTGCTTAGCAGCAAGAATTCGTTCTTCCATCATCGTTCTTGTCCTTTGAATAATCTATGTATAGTTCTATCTATTCATTTGGGCTAGTTATGGAGAGGGGCAGTTTACTTTAAAACCACCTATCGGTGGTTCTTACTTCTTCTTTTGTGGGAAGAGAGGAAGGCCTAGGGTCGCGATTTTCTCAGCGGGAATCTTCATGCCATCCTTGATCCATTTGGAGATGACAGAGACAATGGCTGAGCTCCAGAAGGAATTGAGGTAGCTGCCAGCGCCATTTGATGAGCTGCCATTTCGTTTTTCTAAAAAGTCATAGACTGCCTTGGTCAAGAGCCGTTCAAAATTGTAATCAATGGCCAGGCTGATAATCTTAGCTTCTTTCTTAACTTCCTTAAAAAGATAGACCCAGACTTGGTAGAGATCTGTCTTGAGGTTGTAGCCATCTAAAGACTTGGTAATTTTTGCGATACTAGATTGAAAGATAGACTCAAGAATCTCTTCTTTTGATCCATAATTGCGGTAAAAGGCCGCGCGAGAGACCCCAGCACGCTGAACCAGCTCAGAGATGGTGATCTTTTTCAGATCTTTTTTCTCCAATAGTTGCAGGAGAGAGATTTCGATGGATTCTCGTGTAATCGCATTGTTTTCTTGGTTAAATCGTTTGAGATTTTCCAAGGATTTCTCGGATATTTTTCTTTCTGCCATAACATTTACTTTCTATCTGTCTCACCTGATGTTATCTGCTTGGATAGCATGGTACTTCATGATATAATTGTAAAAGAAGACAAACTACTTGTCAATGTACATTTTTATACAATTATGAGGTATGAACTGATGAAATGGAAAATTATTGCGGATTCAGGCTGTGACTACCGCTCTTTGGACAACCTGGCACCAGATACGGAGTTTGTCAGTGTCCCACTGACCATCCAAGTGGGAGAAACTATCTACACAGATGATGTCCAACTCAATATCGATCAGATGATGGAAGAGATGTATGCGACTACGACTGCTTCTAAGTCTGCCTGTCCGAGTCCCGATGATTATATGAAGTCCTTTGAAGGAGCTGAAAATATCGTCGTTGTGACCATCACTGGAACCCTTTCAGGTAGCTACAATAGTGCTGAGGTGGCCAAGAAGATTTATCTAGAAGAGCATCCGAATACCAATATCCACGTCATTAATAGCTTGTCAGCTGGGGGTGAGGTGGACCTGATCGTTCGCAAGCTCAATCAGTTGGTCGCTGAAGGCCTCGATTTTGATCAAGTAGTCGATGTGATCACGACCTACCAGTCTAAGACGAAGTTGCTCTTTGTTTTGGCCAAGGTTGATAATCTGGTCAAAAATGGGCGTCTCAGCAAATTGATCGGGACTGTTGTCGGACTCCTCAATATCCGTATGGTCGGGGAAGCTAGTAAGACGGGTACCCTTGAGCTGCTTCAAAAAGCACGGGGCCAAAAGAAAGCGATCAAAGCTGCTTTTGATGAATTGATCAAGGCGGGTTATGCTGGCGGTCATATCACCATCGCCCACCGCAACAATGAAAAATTTATTGAGCAATTCTCTGCATTGGTTCGTGAAAAATTTGCCCATGCAATGATCGAAGTCCTTCCTACTTCTGGACTTTGTAGTTTCTACGCCGAAGAAGGCGGCCTCCTCATGGGGTATGAAATTTAAGTTACCACTAAAAAGAGGCTAGGACAAAAGTCCTAGCCTCTCATTTGTTTTTGGATTGTCGAGCAAGACGCAGTGGTTGAGTGGGCTCTACTACACTGATTTCATCAGCTTTTACAGCCCTACTCAACTGTGCGGAGGTGGGACGACGAAATTGAATTCTAACGAATGACCGATTTCTGTCCCACTCTCTTTTTTTATTCTCCGATCTCTTGGTAGAGGGTACGGATTTTTTTGCGGTAAATGGTATAGCTGATCCCAGCTCCGATTAGCAGGATGACACTATAAAGGATCACAGCCAGCAGGGTGCTGACGGAATGATAGGTCCAAATGAAGCTGACAATGATCAGGAGAAACATCACAAAGAGAAAGACAATCAAGAGGATAGACTGAAGAACTGCATTCCCACGATGACGGGTCATCAACTCTGTGATATTGGTCCAATTGGTGCTAAAGTTCTGAAAATCTTTGACATAGTCTCGGATGCAGATCGGAATGGTCGTTACAACCCAGATCAGTAACATGGCAAGGATAGCCAAGGGATGGACGCCAAAATAGAGACAAACGCCAACTAGAAGAATGACAGGAAGGATGGATTGCACCAGATAGAGCAACCAAAACTTCATAAAGAGATAGCGTTTGAAATCAACAGGGAGGGATCTCAAGTATTCAAAGTTTTCGCGCTCTAGCGAAATACCGATACTGGTCAAGCCTCCAAAACTATTGAAAACACCGATCAAGATGGCAACAAGGGTCAGTGGTACCAGATACTGGGGTGTCAAGTAAGGACTGAGGCCTCCTATATTTTTTGATGCTCCTGCTGCTCCACTGAGGAGGAAAATATATGGCAGAATACTCATCATCAATAGGACTTGCACCATAAGGGTTCCATCGCTCAAGAGTCTGCGATGATACTGAATGACAAACTGTCTAAAGGAGTCTTTCTGGCCCACATGGATGGCTTTCACGCGCTCTTTGACGGTTTGGTTGGTCGCAACCGCAAGGGCTGCATCATAGAATTGTGGGATCACGATTTTGCGAACCAGGCCGATCAAGACCAAAAGCACCGCTATCCAGCCCAGAAGGCCAAGGATCGCTCCACCATCAAAAGGATGGAGGATAAACTGATGAAAGGCTGTAAAAGGTGGAAATAGAATGGGAATATCCGCTCCACCCGACACCTCTACCCGATGGGTTTGGACTAGATTCAGATAGAGATAAGCTCCTAGGCTCAGAAGAGAACCAATTCCGACCATGATGTTGGAGACCAGGGTCGTGTGTTTTTTGAAAAAAAGGGTCTTAGTGATCAAATGAGCTAGTAAAATCGTCGCTAAAAAGAGAACGCCTAAGAGAATCACGGCACAAAAGAGGCCTAGCAGGATCCCTAACGGATTGAAGCCGCCTGCTTGGACAGGCAGGATCAAAAAATAGCTGATCAATGGAAGGATAGCCATGAGAAGGGTCAGGATGACCGAGATACTTTTTCCAGCAATGACTTCCGCATCTGAGAAAGCATAGGGCCGGTAAAACTGGAGGTCCTTGCTTTCATAAAAGACATTGTAAAAACTCATAAAGCCTTGGGAAATGGTCATCAAGGAAAAGAGGGCCACCATATTGACAAAGAAGGCTGGCTGATGGACAAAATCATAGATACTAAAGAGCAAGCCAAATATGAGGAAATAGACCAATCCTAAAAAGAGGTAGTTGAGCACCGATCTGCGGGCAACATTGAGTTTGACGTCCGGTTTTTTAGCCTGTTTGGCGCGTAATTTTGCGATCTGGGCCGGCTGACTAGCATAGATGATATTGACATTGACCAGCTGTTGGATGATCTTAAGACGCATGATCGCCACCTTCTTCCTTCCGCCCCGCTAGGCTGAGATAGATACTTTCCAGACTTTGTTCGGGATGTTGGCCCTTCAATTCCTCGATCGTCCCATAGAAGATGAGATTACCTTTTTTGAGAATGGCGATCTTATCACAGAGTTGTTCGGCCACTTCTAATACGTGGGTAGAGAAAATAACCGTCTTGCCGCGATCCGCATGTTGGCGCATCATTTGTTTTAAATCGTAAGAAGCCTGTGGATCCAAACCGGTCATGGGTTCGTCCAAGACCCAGATATCTGGATCCGACAAGAGGGCTGCAATGACAAAGACCTTCTGGCGCATCCCATGTGAAAAGGATTCAATCACTTCATAGCGGTGGCTCTGAAAATCAAAGATCGTAAGAAGCTCTTCCAAGCGTTGATCACAGTCTTTCTGACTCATATCATAAGAGGTCGCAACCAACTCCCAGAATTCATTGGCTGTGAGGCGCAAGAAAAGATCTGGCGAATCTGCCACATAACCAATCTTCTTTTTGATTGCCAGTCGATGGCTATAGAGGTCCAGACCATCCACTTCAATGGATCCAGTGGTTGGGGTGATGACACTGACCAGGCTCTTAATCGTCGTTGACTTTCCAGCTCCGTTATGGCCAATCAGGCCGACAATTTGCCCATCTTCGATGGTCAGATCCAAGTGGTTAAGGGCAATGTGCCCATCGTAATCTTTGGTAACTCCGTGAAATGTAATCATGTTAACTCCCTAATTGATCCTCATTGGGACCGTTTTTTCTTATTCTGTTGATAAGCGATCATCGAAATGGTAGAGCAATTCTAGTAAATAGTTTGGAATGGTCTCCAAGAAGTCTTCTTTGTAGACCCGCTCTCCTCGCTTATGCAATTCTTTGCCCCAAGGGCCTAGATTGACCGCTGGAACCTGAATTTGGGCAATTTTTTCCAGATCCAGATCATAGACCTGGGCTGGTGTGGCTAGGCTATCTAGGACGACTTGATAAGAGGCCACATCCTTTTCCAAGGCACAGTAGCTGGTGTCGTTAATCCCCATAAAATATTCTTCGACCTTCAAGCTATAGCCTCTTTGGTCCAGATACTGGCGGTAATCCTCGATCAAGGACTCGATTTTGAGTTCTGTATTGTCCAAAAAGCGACAATTCATAGAAGGATAATATGGGGGCGCAAAACCGATGACCACCATGGGATCCTTATCTCGGAGAAACTCTAGGAGTCGCTGGATTTGCTGGATTGCAAGGCTCTGGTAGCTGGCCCCATTACGAAAATCGTGTTCCGCTTTTTTATTAGAAGCTTCCCTAAAGGCTTGGTAGCCGTCTAAAGCTTGGCATCGTTCCTCTAGTTCTTGATAGGTGATGACTTTTGGCCTTGCAATCATATGGTCTTGCCCAGCCTGATCCTGCAAGTGCTCATACTTCTTGTAAAAGGCATCCAAGGCCTCCTGACTAAGCTCATAAATCCTTTGTAAGAGCTCTTGGGGTGTTTTCTTCAAATGCAGCACACTGAAATAACCAGCCGCATAGAGCACGGTCGATACATCGTACTGCTCCTTCAAATCTCTGAGATAGGACCAAGAAGGAAGGGGAGACGTTTCTCCCAATGCCTGATCTGCCAGATCGGGATGAAGATCTAGCTGGCTTGCGATGGCCACTAAGAGTGACAAGGCATTGATCCCTTTAAGGGGTTCCTTCATATGGGACAAGACGCCTTGCGCCACAACGACTGGCATGAGTTTACCCACTGTGCCAATGTGAAGGACTTTTTCTTTTTCTAGATCCGATTCAAAGGGCTCCGAATCTACTGCTAATACATAATCCAGATCAAACTTTTCCTGCAAATCTGTCAGAAGCCCCAAAGCTCCCCGCATCCCACGTGAATAGGATTCCTCGTCTCCAACAGAGAGATAGAGCAGATTGACCTGACCTCCTGAGGGATCCGCCGCATAGGCTTCCAGAACCCCTAGTTGCAGGGCTAGAGCTGCTTTCATATCGCAAGAACCTCTGCCAAATTTCCATTGACCAGAAGCTAAATCAGCCTGCATATCTGGTCGCATATCCAGTGTTTTCAAGGCTGCTGCTACTTTATCAGAATCGAGCGCGATTTCCGACAAATGTCCATAGTCTTCAAGATCGACTGTATCATGGTGGTGAAACAGGATAAGAGTTTTTTTCTTACCTTTATCGACCAAGGCCCAATTGACCGACCGATGCAAGTGATCCTGTGGCACCTGATAGCACCCAAACTGGTCCTGATGTTCCTTGAAATAGGGAATCTGGGCAATCCGTTGATCCAGGTAGGCCTCGATTCCTTGCTCGGTCTCCGTGTTGGTAAAGCTTGGGATTGCCAAGGCTTGGGTAAAAATAGTTTCGATGCTCTCTCTATTGGTGGTTTTCACTTTCAAACCAATCCTCCTTTGATATGATCAAACTAAATGAATAGATAGAAATATATGTATCAGGCTGATATTTCTACGTAGATAAAATCCTACCTTTTATATTCTCACTTCATTTCTTTCATGTATGCGATTTCTTTTCCAGAAAGGGCTTGCTTCCAGCGCAAACGTTTGTGGCATCCAACTATTTTTGGTAAAATAGGGACATTCACATGAAAGAAGAAATAACGATGGAAAATCAAACCTTAATGCAATATTTTGAGTGGTATTTGCCCGCTGATGGGAACCACTGGACGCGTCTTGCTGAAGATGCGCAACACTTAGCAGACTTGGGTATTCGTAAAGTCTGGATGCCGCCTGCCTTTAAAGCTACTTCTAACAATGACGTTGGGTACGGAGTCTATGACCTCTTTGATTTGGGCGAGTTCGACCAAAAAGGAACGGTTCGCACCAAATATGGTTTCAAAGACGACTATCTTCAAGCCATTCAAGCCCTCAAAGATGCAGGGATTCAACCAATGGCCGATGTCGTTCTCAACCATAAAGCTGCTGCTGATGGCTTAGAGGAATTCGAGGTGGTTGAGGTCGATCCGATGGATCGAAACAAGGTTCTCACTGAGCCCTTCACTATTCAAGGATGGACCAAATTCACCTTTGATGGCCGAAATGGCGCCTATAATGACTTCCACTGGCATTGGTACCATTTCACCGGTACTGACTACGATGCTTCACGTAATAAGAACGGGATCTACCAAATCCAAGGGGACAACAAAGGTTGGGCCCATGGAGATCTGGTAGACAAGGAAAACGGAAACTACGATTACCTCATGTATGCCGATATCGATTTCAAACATCCCGAGGTTGTAGAAAATCTCGATCAATGGGCTGAATGGTTTGTCGAAACGACAGGGGTTGAGGGATTCCGTCTGGATGCCGTCAAGCACATTGACTCCTTCTTTATGAAGAATTTCATCCACAATATTAACAAAAAATATGGTGAAGATTTCTACGTCTTTGGTGAATTTTGGAATGGGGACACAGAAACCAACGATGAGTACTTGGAAAGTATTGACTACTTGTATGACTTGATCGATGTGGCCCTCCACCAAAATCTCTTCCGAGCTAGTCAAGAGGGTGAAAATTTCGACCTTCGAACTATTTTTGATGGAACACTAGCGCTGAATCATCCTGAAGAGGCTGTAACCTTTGTGGACAACCATGATACCCAACGAGGGCAAGCCTTGGAATCTACCATCCAAGAATGGTTTAAGCCTGCAGCCTATGCCTTGATCTTACTTCGTGAAGCTGGTTTGCCTTGTGTCTTCTATGGAGACTACTACGGTATCGAGGGCCAATTTGCGCAAGAAAGTTTCCAAGGGGTCCTCGATCGACTCTTATGGGTTCGTAAAGATCTGGCCTATGGGGAAGAAACGGACTACTTCGATGATCCTAATTGCATCGGTTGGACACGTTCAGGTTCAGAAGAATCAGCACCAATCGCCTGCTTGATTTCCAATAACCAAGCTGCTACAAAAGTCATGGAGATCGGCTCATCCTACGCAGGCCTCACCTACTATGATGTACTAGAAAATTGTAGCGAAACCGTCCAAGTCCAAGAAGACGGTACTGCTGAATTCCCAGTGGCAGAACGTTCCGTCAGCGTCTGGGTAGCCCAAGATAAAGAGGGGCAATAACCTTTATATGTAATTTTCTCCTAGGATCTACACCTTCCTAGGAGAATTTTTTCCTGTAAAAATTTTATAGGAAATACAGCTTCATTTTAGCATTATAAGAAAGCGCTGTCAATGGGTATCGCGTCTATTTGAAAGAAATAAAGAGCATCAAAAAACTCGTTTTCCAATATGGAAAACGAGTTTTCTTATTAGCTCAATTCTGCAATGATTTCTTTCAATTGGGCTTTCGTATGAACTCCAGCCACTTGTTTGACAACTTGTCCATCTTTTTTAAAGAGAAGAGTTGGGATCGACATGATACCGAATTGACGTGCTGTATTTGGATTTTCATCTACATCCATCTTACAGATTTTCAAATCATCTTCATGTACTTCTTCTGCCAACTGATCCAAGATTGGGGCTTGCATGCGGCATGGACCGCACCAAGTTGCCCAAAAGTCAATCAAGACAAGGCCTTGGCTGGTTTCTTGTTCAAAAGTTGCATCTGTGATTACGTGTGCCATATTTCCTCCTTTTTCAGTAGTGACTACTGATTCTGCATTTCTACTTTTATTTTACACTAAAAGATGCCATTTTAGAAATATTTGCTACGGGGACTCCTCAGGCATCTACTCTCTTTTTGCGCCAAAAGATGAGACTAGAAGCTGTTAGGCTGATCACCCCTAAGAGACCCAGAGCACGATCTTTGCTCCCTGTTTGAGGAAGCATACGGTCTGCTTTCTCTCCTCCGACTACAAGAGTTGCAGCTTTAGGATCTTCTGCCAATCCTTGTGAAACAAATTGATGTCCATAGGATACAGCTAGTGTATGAAGAGAGTGCTCTTGTCTTGCTGATCCTATTTGCATCTGCTCTGCTTTTTCAGGAAGAGTTTGGCTTGGTTGGACAAAGTATTCTGGGCTTGGAAGCCTATATTCTTCCTTGTAGTGTACTTCTGGAGCGACTAGAGCAGCTCCTTCTATTTCTGGCAATTTCGCATAGTCAGTATCTCTTGCACTCGGTACATAGGCTGCCTTTTGAGCGCGGGTCTTTTCGACAATTGGAATCGTCGCCTGGATAGAATCTGTCTTAAAGGTCACTTCATATGGATGCTCCACCGTTAAATCAGATGGGTCATAGGTGTTGAAAACAAGCGCTAACTTGTGACCTTTCTTAACCGTATAGAGATTTGGTTGGAGAAAAACTGTGTAATCGTGGTATTCTCCCACTTTTGGCTCGATGCTAGCTCGTGAGCTTGCTGAATCGTAGCCAGACTTAGAATTCGCAAGGTTGATCCAGCCTTTTGCGATCACCTTGTACTTGGTCTTGATGGTTTCGTATTCGGCAACAGATAGGTTGCTTAAATTGCTTCCCATCCAGAAAGCGTCTGCTGTTTTTTCTTGCTTGACGCTACCATTTCCCACCACGTCAAAGTCCTCATCTGCCACATCTACCAAAAGGGCGTTGATTTGGAAATTCTTTCCTTGACCTTTGGCAAGAGCTGCCTTGAAATGAACGGGGATGTGGCCCTTGATCGTAGTGTCCTCAGTAACATCAGAAACGAAGGTCAGATTGGCCTTAGAGGAGGCTTTGCTGACTGTTTCATTACGGTTAGCGATCTCAACACCTGCAGCCGCATAATCACTAGAAATAGTTTCTTCTAGGCGTTTAGAGCTTGCATTCAAGAAGAGACGTTGATTGCTCTTCCAGTTATCATAGCTGGTCCACTTGCTTGGATCATAGTTGTTTTGAGCTAGAACCACTGGCAAGCTTTCGACGTGATTGTCCACTCCATAGAGGTAGTGGGTCAGCCAAGTATTGAGTAGATCATAGAAATCTTGTCCCTTGGCTGTGATCCCATAGCCACGAGACATAGCTGCTGGATAGACGTGATCTCCTTGGTGGAGATAGAGCTTGACATCTTGTCCTGCTTTCTTGAGAGCATCGTACATGAGTTCAAAGTGTTTGGTCTTGACATTGTCATCATTCAAGCCATGGACGATCAGGGCGCTGGTCTTGAGATTTTCTGGATGAAGGGTATAATCCCGCTCCTTCCAGACATCACTGTAGTTGCGATCATGAGCGTACTGGTCCTTGTTCAATTGATTGATGTAGTTGGAATAGTTTTGCCAAATCCCTGCCCAGTCGTCTTGGTCCAGCATCCGTGTGCTAACGTAGAGGGAGAGCCATGAAAGGTCACTATAAGGTGCATTGCCAAACTGGGTTCCTTGGCTATTGAAATAATCATACCAAGAGGCAATTCCTGCTGCCGGAACGATGGTCTTTAAGCCTTCTACGCCTGTTGCCGCCACACCAAAGGTCGTGGTTCCAGCCCAGGAGAGACCGGTCATAGCGACATTGCCTGTTGCCCAGTCTGCCTTGATTTCAACATTGCTAGTCTTATCGGTGTAGGCCTTGCGTTTGCCATTGACCCATTCGATGATATTCTTGAAGGCATTGATTTCGAGATCAGACCCCGTCGTGTTAAATCCTTCTGATCCCTTGGTACCAAGTCCGGCACTCGAGATAAAGGCATAGCCTCTGACCAAGAAATAGTCATACCAGTTCAGATCTTCGTAGTCATAGATATACTCGTAGGGACTGTAGTAATACCAATCCGATGCCTTGGCTTTTTTGGCTGCTTCTACTGTTGTTTCACTGCTTACTGGCTGTCTCTTTGCAGGTTGGCTGTGCAGTTTCTTCATGTCGTAGCTACCATCCGTTGGAAGCCCCAGACTTTCAAGGGTCACGTAGTTTTCATCGAGCGTCCCCGCTACGTAAGGGCGCGCTTCGAGAATAGTGGCTGCCTTAAAATCGCCTTGTGCTACGGCTTTTGGTAATTGAACAATGGCTTTGACTAAGTCAGGCTTGCCATCTGCATCGGTATCGTAGTCCGTTTCGACATAGACTGGGAAGCGTACAATTTGGCTGTCTTCATATTTGTAGTCTTGGTCTTCTTTTTCTCCCGTTGTATAAGGGAAAATCGGCTGGGCCCGACCATTTAAAAAGAGCGGACTTTTCTTTTCAGCACGATAGGCATCGTAGAGTTTCTTAGCTGTTTCATACATCTTGGCCAATTCTGGCTGACTAACCTTACGAGTCAGATCTTCTGATTTTTCAATCAAGCCTAAACTCTTGGCAAAGCGTTCGCGATCTGCTTGGCTTTGACCCAATTGGCTAGGATCCGTTGCTGCCCATTGAAGCAAGCCATTAACAGCATCTTGGACCGTCAACTCTTTAGAGGCCTGATCCGCTGCAAGGGTGCTACCTGTAACCTTTGCCAAATCCTGAGCTGTTACCGGAGCTTCTGAAGGAGGAGCAGATTGAGGGGCTGCTTCCCTGTTGGTTGCTGCTGGAGTTGCCACTGGGACCGTAGGCTCACTTTGTCTTGTGTGTTCTTCTGTAGCAGGTGCTGCTTGATTTGCAACTGCCGTCCGATCCAGTGATGCATCATTTGAACTTGCGGCTTCTTCACTTGTGACAGTGCTTGTGTCACTTGTTATCGGTCTTGCTTCAGTAGATGGAGCATGGACCACTTCTGTCGATGGGGCTAGCTCTTCTGTCTGCTCATCTGCTGCTGCTACTTGATGCAAGACCATCGGCGCGATCAATAAACTTGATGCGACAATGGAAACCATTGTTTTCTTTTTCATGTCAATCTCCTCACTTTTTGTAATCAACACTCCTATTATACTATGTAAGCGTTTTTAGATCAAACAGATGTTCATCTGATCCAAAAAAAACCGAGGCATCAGCCTCGATTATCGATCCTTATTTGACGTGTTTCTTAAGATCTTCTTGTGCTTTTTTGTTTGACTCTGCTTGTTCTTTTTGCCATTTTTCAAGGGCTTTGTTGTAGTCAGCAGTTGTCACAGCTTTATCTTGGAGTTTCATTCCTTTGTAGATCACATGGTCTTTTCCTTTACCACCAGTCCATGCAAATGGAGCTGAGAATGGTTCGATACGTGTCAAGAATGGACGTCCAGTTGATGAAGAAGTTGGCATAACAAGGGCACTATCTGTCAACCAAGCTTGCGCTGCCGCATATTTTTCATAGCGTTTGTTGACGTCTTGTGTTTCTGCACCAGCATCTTTGATCATCTTTTCAAAGTCGTACAGACCAACTTTTTTAGCTGCTTCATTGTTTTCACTTGGGTCAAATCCAAGGAAAGTCTTAGTATTTTCACCAGATGAAGCTTTCAAGATATCCATGTAAGTTGATGGGTCTTGGTAGTCAGGGCTCCATCCAACATTATCAGAGAGATCCCAGTCTTCGCCGGCCGCATTTGGCGCAAAGAGGGTCACATTTTGAAGGTCTTCTTTCGAAAGCATTTGGATATCGATGACGATATTTTCTTTACCAAGTGCTTCTTCAACTGATTGTTTGAAGGATTGTACCCGTTGAACTCTTGATGGAGTCGTTTGGTCCACAGGCATATCGATGTGAATTGGGAATTTCACACCTTCTGCTTCCAAGGCAGTCTTCGCTTTTGCAAGCTCTTCCTTCGCTTTCTTAGCATCGAAGAGACCATTTTGACCATCGTCTAGTTTAGTAGATTTCCACTCATCTCCGTAGGTATCCAATTGAGTTTTCACCATTTCACCAAAGGTCTTGCCATTAGCTTGGACAAATGTTGGTGGAATGTAGAGGTTACGGATGATCTTGCTTGCTCCGTCTTTTCCGTTCAATTGAGCAGCATACGCTTCACGGTTGAAGGCAAAGCTGATCGCTTGACGGAAGTCCTTGTTCAAGAGAGCTTTCTTAGTAGATTGTTTTTCTTCATCGGTCTTCTTAGCAGTGTGTTTGTAAGATTGACGGTCGATGTTGGTACCAATAACATAAGAAGCGGCATCTTGAGGAGTGTAGGTGATTTCGTCTTTGAATTCTTTGGCTTGCTCTGAATAACCAGATCCAGTTGGGAAGAGTTTGGCCAAGCTAAGAGCATTTTCACCGAATGATTTGGCCAATTTACTTTGGTCTTGTCCATCGTAGAATTCCAATTTCACATCTGAGATGTAGACCTTGTCTTTATCCCAGTAGTTTTCATTCTTGGTCATTTCGATAGAAGATTTAGAAGTAAAGCTCTTCAAGATGTAAGGACCATTGTAAAGAAGGGAGCTGGTGTCACTTGCTTGGGCGAATTTATCCCCTTTTGATTTCACAAATTTTTCGTTGACAGGGAAAGTGATCCCAAGAGTCAATTTAGAGTTCCAGTAAGATTCTGGTTGGTTCAAAGTGATTTGAAGGGTATGATCATCAACTGCTTTTACTCCTACAGCTGAGAAATCTTTATTTTTACCGCTGACGTAGTCATTTAAGCCTTTGATAGAATCTTGGATGATGTAGAGCATTTCTGATTTGTTATCAGCCGCATATTTGATACCTGTGACGAAATCTTTAGCTGTTACATCCGCATACTCTTCGCCTTCTGAATCATACCATTTAGCATCGTCACGAAGTTTATAAGTATAAGTCAAGCCATCTTGCGAAACTGTCCAATCTTTTGCAAGAGATGGAATCAAGTTCCCGTATTTATCATTTTCAAACAAACCATCAATCAAGTTTCCAGTGATATCGTGGGTTGCTGCTTTACCAGATGTGATATAGTTTAGGTTTTCTGGCTCAGTCTCATAAACATATGAGAATTTTTGACCGTTGCTTGAGCTAGATGATTTAGAACCACCCGAACAAGCTGCTAGGATACCTGCTGAAAGGAGGGCAACTCCCGCAAGTGCAATGACATTTCTTTTTTTCATGTAAAACTCCTTAAGAAATTTTAAGTTTATTTTAAGATTATACCACAAAGATTTTCAGAAGAAAAGGAATTTTCAGAAAATTTTAGTTCTTTAAAAAAACTACTCCTGAGAGTAGTTTTTCCTTATTAATCTACTAAGTCGCTCTTGAGGTAGGCATCGACCATGCGCTCTGTTGCGACTACAGAATCCAAGTGGGTCCGCTCATATGAGTGGCTAGACTCGATCCCTGCCCCGAGAAGAGCGTGTTTCACTTCTGCTCCTGCGCTCATGGCTGCAGAGGCATCTGATCCATAGAAAGGATAGATATCCAACTTATAAGGGATTTCTTGGGCTTTTGCCAAGGCTACCAAATGCTGACGGAATTCGTAGTGATACGGTCCTGAAGCGTCTTTGACACAGATGGATACCGTGTATTCATCCGTCGCTTGGTCATCTCCCATAGCCCCCATATCCACTGCCAAGTACTCTACTACTTCAGCCGGGATACTAGAATTAGCTCCATGCCCCACTTCTTCAAAGACTGAAAAGGCAAAGGTAGTCGTTACTGGCAATTGGATCTTCTCTTCCTTGTACACGCGCAGAAGATTCAAGAGAATCGCTGCACTCACCTTGTCATCCAAGTGACGAGATTTGATAAAGCCGGTATCTGTCACAATGGTCCGGGGATCAAAGCTGACAAAATCCCCCACTTCAATGCCAAGTGCACGAGTTTCTTTCTCATTGGTCACTTTTTCATCCAGACGGACTTCCATATTATCCTGGTTCCGCTCGACAGTTCCCGCTTCCTTGTAGACATGACATGAAGTCTGATGGACCAAAATTGTCCCCGAATGGGTCTTTCCTGTATTGGCTACATGGACTGTACAATTTTCCCCTTCAATCATATTCCAAGGGAAACCACCGATACGGTCTAGCTTGAGACGACCATCTGGTTTCACAGCACGGACAATAGCCCCCAAGGTATCCACATGGGCTGTGACGTAGCGTTGCTTGTCTGTGATTACACCAGGAACGGTCACATTCACGCCTCCCTTAGCAGTCCGAGTCACTTCATACCCAAAGCCTTCAATAGTTTTGACCAAATAGTCTGCGATCTCACGTGTAAAACCGGTCGGTGAAGGAATGGCTGTCAATTCCTGCAAATAAGTCACTGTCTGATTCATAATGCCTCCAAATGTGTTTTTCTTTATTCTAGCATGAAATAGGTGGAATAGCTAGAGGAGAGATTACAGGTTAGCGTTTTTCAACTCTTCCCGTACTTGCATTAGGAGAAAGCCAGAGTTCTATTTATATTTTCAACACATTTTGGGAGAGATTCATCTAGTGCACCTAAAGAAACTTGTCCACAACTAACGGTGTCTAAACAAGTTCCACGCAGGCTATTTCAATGGTGATACATAATTATCAGGATAAAATATGATGTAATTTTTGACAATATCTGTTAGACTATCTTCAGTTATGTTTCTCCACTTATGGAGATAGAAGGTTTCAGACTTGAGAACAGAGTGAAACCATTCGATACAGCCATTATCTGCTATTTCGCCTCTTTTCTGAGAATTCTTACACTCCTGTTTCCAGCGATAAAGGTGGAGCGTTTGACGCCGAAACATTCTAAAATAATAGATACAGCGCACGTTTTCTTATACTCTTCTACTAGCTTGATAAGACTTACTTTGTCGATTCTCTTATCAAGCTCTGATACTTTTTTAGTAATTCTACCTGCAAACGTAACTGTTCCACTTCAGATAACTGTTTCATCCCATTACCATAAGTATATTGTTTCCCCACGGGTTGGTGGAAACGGTACAATTCATCATTCTGATACCATCGCAACCAGTTCTTGGCCTGACTAGCATTTTTGATACTGAGGGTATCCATGATAACTTTATTTGATTTGCCTGCCTTCTTCATTTCGATACAGGCTAACTTAGTTTCTACCGAATATGCTTTTTTGACCATAACAAAACACTCCTGTTTCTAGTTTACCAGATTTCAACAGGAGTGTTTTCTTGTGTCTCATTTTATGGGTGCAGTGCCGACCCTAGGGATTCTTTCGTTCTCATATATACGTCATTAGTATAGGCTAATTTGATTTAAATTCCAAGAGAAATAACATTTTACATAAAAATCAGTGGGTATTTTACAATTTTTCCATATAATATAGCTAAAAAACAACTGGTTTTAAGAATTCTTATCTGAAACATTCGGAAATTCCCCTTAACCGTAGCGGAAAGTTGTTTTCATCTCCTATTTATAATAGACTATCACTAACATTAGATGAAAAGGTGACTCTATGACTATAAATCAACTGCTTCAAAAGCTGGAGCCTACTAGCCCTATCCTTCAAGCTAACTTTGGAATTGAACGCGAAAGTCTTCGTGTCGATAGACAGGGAAAATTAGCACATACGCCTCACCCTTCCTGCCTAGGAGCTCGAAGTTTCCACCCTTATATTCAAACAGATTTTTGTGAGTTTCAGATGGAACTCATCACACCAGTTGCTAAATCTACCACTGAGGCTCGTCGATTTCTTGGAGCCATTACCGATGTAGCTGGACGTTCCATCAGTAAAGATGAACTTCTCTGGCCCTTGTCCATGCCTCCTCGTATCAACGCCCAAGAAATCCAAGTTGCCCAACTGGAAAATGAATTTGAACGCCATTATCGTAACTACCTGGCCGAAAAATACGGAACTAAACTACAAGCTATCTCAGGTATCCACTATAATATGGAACTAGGGAAAGATTTGGTTGAAGCCCTATTCCAAGAAAGTGACCAGATTGATATAATTGCTTTCAAAAACGCCCTCTATCTTAAGCTGGCTCAAAACTACTTGCGCTACCGTTGGGTGATTACCTATCTTTTTGGGGCTGCACCTATTGCTGAGCAAGGATTCTTCGACCAAGAAGTTCCAGAACCTGTGCGTTCCTTCCGTAACAGTGACCACGGCTATGTCAATAAGGAAGAAATACAAGTATCTTTTGCAAGCCTAGAAGACTATGTCTCTGCCATCGAAAACTATATCGAACAAGGTGATTTGATTGCGGAAAAGGAATTTTACTCGGCTGTTCGTTTCCGTGGACAAAAGGTTAATCGCTCCTTCCTTGACAAGGGAATCACCTACCTAGAATTCCGTAACTTCGACCTCAACCCCTTTGAGCGTATCGGTATTAGCCAAACTACCATGGATACCGTACACCTACTCCTTCTAGCCTTCCTCTGGCTGGATGCCCCTGAAAATGTTGATCAGGCTCTGGCTCAAGGTCACGCGCTGAATGAAAAAATTGCCCTCTCTCATCCTTTAGAACCTCTACCTTCTGAAGCTGAAACTCAGAACATTACGACAGCTCTAGACCAACTGGTGCAACATTTTGGGCTTGGTGACTATCATCAAGGGCTGGTCAAACAAGTTAAAGATGCCTTTGCAGATTCCAGTCAGACACTAGCTGCTCAACTTCTTCCTCATATCAAAGACAAGTCCCTTTCTGACTTTGCCCTTGACAAGGCGCTTGCCTATCATGATTACGACTGGACTGCCCACTATGCCCTTAAGGGTTATGAGGAGATGGAACTTTCTACCCAGATGCTGCTCTTTGATGCCATTCAAAAAGGGCTTCATTTTGAAATCCTAGATGAGCAGGATCAATTCCTTAAACTCTGGCATAAAGATCATGTTGAGTACGTCAAAAATGGTAACATGACCTCAAAAGACAACTATGTAGTTCCTCTTGCCATGGCTAATAAAACCGTGACCAAAAAAATCCTGGCTGATGCTGGCTTCCCTGTCCCCGCCGGCGACGAATTTACCAGTCTAGAACAAGGTCTAGCCTACTATCCTCTTATCAAGGGCAAGCAAATTGTGGTTAAACCAAAATCAACCAACTTCGGTCTGGGCATTTCCATTTTCCAAGAGCCTGCCAGCCTTGATAACTATAAGAAAGCTCTCGAGATTGCCTTTGCAGAAGATACAGCTGTTCTTGTTGAAGAATTTATCCCAGGAACCGAATACCGTTTCTTCATTCTGGACGGGCGTTGTGAGTCTGTCCTCCTTCGTGTCGCTGCTAATGTTGTCGGTGATGGCAAACACACCATTCGTGAATTAGTCGCTCAGAAAAATGCCAATCCATTGCGAGGCCGTGACCACCGCTCACCTCTGGAAATCATTAAGCTAGGAGACATCGAACAATTGATGTTGACTCAGCAAGGTTATGCACCTGATGATATTCTCCCAGAAGGGAAAAAGGTCAATCTCCGCCGTAACTCCAACATTTCTACGGGTGGTGACTCTATTGATGTCACTGAGACAATAGATTCCTCTTACCAAGAATTGGCAGCAGCTATGGCAACTAGCATGGGGGCCTGGGCTTGCGGGGTTGACCTCATCATTCCAGATAAAACTCAGCCTGCTAGCAAGGAAAAACCTCATTTCACTTGTATCGAGCTCAACTTCAATCCCGCTATGTATATTCACACCTATTGTGCTGAAGGTCCTGGACAAGCTATCACTCCAAAAATTCTAGACAAGCTTTTTCCAGAAGTTGCCACAAGTCAAACCTAAAACCTAATTCTTAGGAACAAACAAATCACCTTTATCTCGATGATATGATACCTCTTAAGTAGACAAGGTAAATACCTAAAATCTACAGCTCTTTGTCAACTTTAGTGGGTTGAAGAAAAGCTAAGCTCGAGAAAGGACAAATTTCGTCCTTTCTTTTTTGATATTCAGAGCGATGAAAATTCGCTTCTTGAAGTTTTCAAAGTTCCGAAAACCAAAGGCATTGCGTTTGATAAGTTTGATGAGATTATTAGTCGCTTCCAATTTTGCGTTGGAATAGGATAACTGAAGGTCATTGATGATTTTCCCTTTGTCCTTTAGAAATGTTTTAAAGACAGTCTGAAAAAGAGAATGAACCTTCTTTATATTGTCTTCAATGAGTCCAAAAAATTTCTCTGGTTCCTTATTCTGAAGGTGAAAAAGCAAGAGCTGATAGAGATTATAGTGGTATTTCAAGTCTTCTGAATAGCTCAAAAGCTTGTCTAGGATTTCTTTATTGCCTAAATTGTCAAATTAAGTTAGACTTTTCAAGTAACTCAGAAAAACTTGGTAGGGTGATTGAAATAGTTCTAATGGTAATTCATAGACTACCCTCTGTTCAGCTATTCCTCCTTCATCTGTAACAAAAAAATATTTCTCATGATGTCGCCAAACATGTTGTCCATAACCTTTTATTTCTTCAAACTTACTAACGTCTTCCCAAGTTAATTTACTATTTCCATGTGTGTTCTCCTCTTTGGGTACTAATATCTTTCATGATGCCTTCTGGCATATTTCCTGGGAAGGTTTGTCCTCCTGGTTTCCAAAAATCTTCAAAAGCAGATGCTTCATTTCCGCTTGGAATTCTTGTATGAGATTGATGAAATGCTTCTAATTTTAAAATTTGATGCATTTACTATGATTCCAAGTTTTCTATTTGATTTAAAAGCTCCCATAATCTATTATTGTAGGCTTCAATTTCTTCATTAATTTTTAGTCGTTCCAAATAATCATTCTTCCAAACAAAAAAGTCTGATAGACCTCCTCTTGGAGGATAAAGGATATCTTTAATTTCTCTTATTGTAGGGAGTGAGTCACCATTTTCCAATGCACATTCTAATCCTTGTAAAAATGAAATTTGTACATGAATTGTCCCATCATTGTATTGATTTAATAGTGGTAATATTAATTTGATATTATCTAATAATTCTTTTCGTTTCATTTCTTTCCTCACTAATTTAATGGTTTTGAGCTAATAACCTCTACACCTTCTATTTTCCACGGAGTTTCAATAAAAATTTGTTCATATTCCAAACCACCTTGATAGATGCCTCCTTGACTCGCAACAGGTCCTCTGTATATTGTTGTGCCAGCTGGTATTTTTATTTCGTAAACTGTATTTAAAGGAGAGCTGCCAGTGTAGTTTCCTGAACGATCTGTCCAAATTGGTTTTACTGCCGTATTTATTCTAACTTCTATCTCAGAATGTGGGGCTGATTCTGTAAACCATTGCCCTAGCGGATTGCTTTGGTCGCCAGCTCGATATAATATTTTGGGAGACTTCAAAACTTCAACATCATACCGTCCCCCATAAAAATTAACATTAGGCTGACCTCTTAAATCATTTAGTGGACCAGGATTTGTATATGAATTATATTCATAAGTTTGCAAATCGGGATATTTAGATTGAATATTATTTACTACTGGTCCCTCAACATCTAAATTCTTAGGTGCAGGCTGAGGCTTGACTACCGGCTGAAGCCTCGTGGTTGAAAAGTCTTTAAACCCTGAATTCTCCCTCGCAAGCCTGCTTTCTTCTATATTTCGTAAAATATGTTCGCGATCATAAGGTTTTGTGGTTTCTGTTATAGTTTTACCATTGATATCTACCTTAAGGTTAACCTCAGGAATTACTGGATTCCTATTGAAGAATGGAATCTTCCCTTTTACCTTACTATATACATCCAAGAACGTTGTATAGGGTTTATTGTAGTACTGATTATATCCAACATAAGTGGTTACCTTAAGGTAGCTCCTTAAAACTTTGTCCTATTTTTAATTTTCTACTATGTAAACTTGAAAACTCTTGACCTTACTGCCAACAACATGCTTTTCAACATCGCATTCCCACCAAGGAAGAATATCTTCTTCCAAAATTTCTAAAAATAAGTCTTTAGATGATAAGTCATCTTTTAAGAAGCTATCATAATTTTCAAGAATAAAGTTGTATTCTTCAGCTTTTATCCATGATAAGTCTGTCAGCCAATCTATAATAGATGACCAATTATTGGCATCAGGAAGTCCGACATTTTTTTCAAGAAAACGAAATAGTTCTTCTTTGTTTTGGATCTGCTTCCCATCAAAATTTGCTACAAAGCCACTGAAAGGCAATCGATCTTGCATTTCAAGTTTCGTAATGTAATGAATTCTATTTTTCAGGATTTCAAACCTCTATTCTATTTTTTTAAAATGTTTTATAATGGTCTTCTGTTTTGAGTAAAATCTATTTTTGAATATCGATTTGAAAAAAAAGGTTGATTCAAACTAAACTTGCTGGTTGCTGAGGAGGCCACATAACCTCCTACGATGTTCCCGATAAAGTTTGCAGTTTGAGCATCTTCTTCACTTCCACCTAGGAGTTTGGTCCCATGATAGACAACCTGACCACTTGTATAGAGATTTATTTCTCTTAGAATACAATATAATTATACAAAGTCTAATTGAATAGTTTGATTGCTCTCCATTTTTTTAGCTGTATTAATAATATTTTCTATTTCTCTTTGAGTTATCGGAAGATTCTCATGAGGAGGCTCCCATTGTGTCATACTATCTTTATAAACAACAAATTTTTTATTGATCAGCAATTCTCCTTGTGCTTTTATGAGGAAACCATTCTCTAAATCAAAAGTAATTGTTGATCTTGTTCCTGTAATTTTCATTTCTACCTCTCGAATATAATTTTTTCTACCCCTGTTTTAGGATCTATTGTTGTAACCTTAGTAACATTTGGATTGGCCTTCAATCTTGGTAGTTCGATGTTTTCCCAAATATTTCCTGGTCGTAGTTCGCTACCAACTACAGCTCTTATTTCACCAGATACTTGCTCTGCGTAAACATTCGAAGCTTCCTCCCAAGCTGTTACACTTGAAGGAGTATTAAAATCCCATTCAGGCATTACAATGTTCGTATCATCAATCGTAGATTCTAATGTAACTCCTCCTTTATTTTTTGCTATTTTTTTCGCAACATCCATTCCTCCAATGCCATCTGTTCGTCCTGACCAGAAAAAAGCCGTATCTGGATCAGTTTTCAATCTACCTCTTATTAACTCAACATCAAAGTCAGTTTGAGTAAAATCTATTTTTGAATATCTATTTGAAAAAACAGGAATTACTGGTTTCCTATTGAAGACAGGAATCTTCCCTTTTACCTTACTATATACATCCGAGAAAGTTGTGTAGGGTTTATTGTAGTACTGATTATATCCAACATAAGATGTATACAAGGTACTTGCTAGTTGGAGGCTATCAGTAAAACCTCTCACCTTCTTGATATTTTTTGCACGATTGATTTCTTCCTGTGTAGCAGGTTTACCCGTAAAAGGATCAATACCTTCTTCAATTATATAATAATCATATTTAGTTTGAAAAGCAGGATCTCGCCAACTGAGCATTTTTTGACTATCCAAAAAGAAATAACGGTCTAGTAGGTAATGATAATTAGCTCGCTCTGTTTCAGATTTAAATAGTTGTGCATATGGATTCACATGAGCCATGGAGATCAATGTTTTAAGTTCTGGGTAGGCCTCTTCTAACGCTTCTTGATCCATTGCATCGATACGTTTCTTAAATTTTGGGTCCACCTTGGCTAATTCTGAAGGTAATAATCCTAAATGATCATTCTTAACTTCATTATATCTCTTCCATAACAATTTGAGATCATTCATATCCCACTTGGAGAGAACCACATCACCCTGCCCCATAGTCGTAAATCTTTTATAGGCTTGAATCACGTCTCCATACTCTTCCTCCAGTTCTGCACGTGACATTTTTGAGAGTTTGTCTTCTAATGTTTCAACCTTCGGATTCTTCACTTTGTTTAGGTTTGCTTGACGTTTTTGCCACCCTAAAGAGACTGTTTGCTTCCACGATAGATCCACTCCACTACTTGGAGGCAAGTAGGTTCCACTAGCAGCATCCCATGATTGTGCAGCTTGGGCAAAACCATTTTGAACAGCCAATAAATACCGCTCTGAATTTAAAAAGATAGTTGGAGAGACTGCATTAAAAGTAAGCAGGCTAATTAATATTTTCTGTAATTTTTGTTTTAGTCCCTCAAATACGGCTATGGATACCGAAAGATTTAGAAAAGCTGAAATCTTATTATCCGATTTTGTTTCCATTAATTGTCGTAGACTAGAAATCTTTTGGTCTGCTTCCCTAATTTTTTCTTCTAAATCCACTTGACGCCAACATTTACTATCTACGTCAGAGGTATATTGACTGACAAATTTTTGACACTCCTCCGCCAGAGATTCTTGGTATAAGACGATTCCTTGAATTAAAGGAATAACAATACTTGTAATATGCGCCTTTGCTGAGTCGTAAGCATGCCCTTTTAACTTTTCTTCAGCGACAAAATTTTCAAGAACTTTAATCAATTCCATATTCTGTTGCACGCACTGGGTGGATATACTAGATAAACTAGTTGCCTGACTTCTGGCGGATTCTAGATACATATCTATACTCATGTGATTTCCTCCGTCACTAATCGTCTTTTTTCTTGGTGAATTGAATCTAACTTCATTTCAATAGATTTATGTTCTTTCCGAAGTTTTTCTAATTCTTCATCCAGGCTGTATTCCATTATTCTCACTTGATGCTGGAATTCTAACTGGTCATCCATCATTTGACTTTGATATCTGCTACCTTCGAAAAGAAAATCTAGATCATTTAACCAATGAGAATCATTCAACAGCTGATCCATTACTTCCATTTTTTTCGAATCTAATTTTTCTATCCGCTGATATAGGTCCCACTCCTTATCTGAAAGTTGTCGTTCTTTCTCATGGAGTTTATTCCATGTCTCTTCTGCACTCATATCTAATCTTCTAACACATCTAAGTATTTTGATTTCGCCTCATTTGAGAATGATGGCTTAGACTGAATGGTATTCAAAATATTTAAATTTTGACGAATCATGGCATCCTTATCTTCAAATTGGTCGGCTAAGCTATGGATATTTTGAATCATATTCACAATATGATTCGATAGTTGAGTCTGAAGATTCTCAAATTGACTAATACCATTTTTGGCACTATTATTACCAGCAACTGTCGTTTGTTCATCTCTTTGAACTGTAATAGCTGAATGATTATTGGCAGATCCTATTGCAGTAGCATGCTTAGCAGCCACCGAAAGATTACTTTTTACGGTGTATTTATCTCCCATTCATTTCTCCTTTAAATTTTTTCATATTATAAAATCTTTCACAGCTATAAAAAAGCCTAGTTAGTGGTATTCCCCACACATTCGCCCACACAAAAAAACTCAAGCTGACTCACTTGAGTTCCTTCTTATAGATTATTGTAACCTTCTAGTTGCTATTCATACCAAACCTAGGGTGTTAAGTGGAATAGCTATAGGAGAGGTTACAGGGTGAGGTTTTTCATCATTAATCCTCTAAAGTCACTGGAAAACAATCTTCCCCACTACGCATTTTACCTTCCATTTCTTTCCACTCTAAAACTAATTTATACAGTTCTTCAGTTGGAATAAAACAAGGGTCTCCAAGGTTTTCATCATCCATTTGATAATATACTTCTGTTTCTTCTTTACCTATATCAATATTGAGCATATTACCGCCAAAGTCTGATTCTTCTTTTTGACCAGTAACAACCGCCTCTAATTCTTTATAAATGTGAGGGTAAAAATTATGAACCTCAGAATTTAAAAAGTCTGACAAAGATTGAAATTTCTGATCAATAAACTTCAAAACTAGCATTTTATCATTTTCTTCATTTCCTAAAGCGACTATGGAATACGTTCTTTTCATCATTTATACCTTACAAATACTTTATTTCAGAGGAAATACTCAAATAATCCTTTTTATATTATTAAAATTTAAAACTATCTTTCAAATCTTCATATTCTTCATCATTTAAATCCAGCAGTAAGATAGTTACTAATCTTTCGTCTTGAGAAAATCCTAAATAGACCCTCCCGTTAACCAAATAAAATGCCTCTTCTTTATCTATTAACTGGATCTTTAACTTATCTTTAGACAAGAATACTTCAAATGACTGGTCTAGATCATATAGACCATTGGCAAAAGAAATATCATCAAGAAAAACAGGGCATCCTTGTTTCATTTCTACGTTTTTTAGAGATAGTTTCTCAACTAAGCTGACGTTTGATGCTTGAACTAGTATAATATTGGTTAATTGATAAGAGGTTGCATCCAATCCAATTTCGAGCAAGTTTTCGATTTTTACCAAACGAAAATAATTTTTATCTGCATAAGGAGGTATATTGGTTACTTCAATTGTAAGAGGAGTATAGTAGTTTACTTTAACATTGTAAGGATATTGAATCAAGCGACTTAATTTTAACATATGGTATTCCTTTTGAGGATAGAAAATCCTTTATTTTGAATTGCAAAATTACTGAGCTATTTCAGACCAGAATGAAATCTGCGTCAAATCTGTTAGTGCGGTTTCCTGTGTTATTGTTTTACATTTTAAGAAATCTGTTAAACTTGCTGAATAATAAATAATTTCTGATCCAACAATTGAGAATACCGGCGAAACCGAAGTAGGTTCACAAGCAATATAGCGATGGCCAACTATCGGAATTAAAGATGGTGCAGATTTCATTTTACTTTTTATAAAATGATGAACCTCATGAATGGTACTTGGACATTCTCCCCAGTTATCATTCCATTCAATATCATCTATTTCATCCGTCATCTCCCCCATCACTTCTTTCATTTGTATCTTTAAGTAGTCAGTGTTTTCTCTTGAAAAATCTGCCCAATTATACCATCCATTTGGGAGTTGTTCAAGATCACGATACACTTGCTTAAATTCATGAGGCAAAACCATCCCATAAATTTCTTCAATTTTTGTAAAGACTTTATCTGTATATTTGCTCATCATATGCTACCGCATTCTATTAAATGTTTGATAGTGATCTTCTATTCTATCATAAAAGGGGGGAGTTGTTCTGATTGTTGCCCAATAATAAGAACTATTTTGATTGTGTATATAAGTGTTCCAGTAATTGCTGACATTTTTCGTCAATCAATTCTCTATTAGCCAGCTCTTGAATCCATTGTTCTGGGATGCCTTCCAGTTGATATTGGGCTCCAGCCAAGGTACCCGTAATGGCACCGATGGTATCGGTATCCCCTCCAAGATTAACGGCTTTTAGAACAGCTTCTTCAAAACTATCTGTTGTACCTAAACACCAGAGACAAGCCTTCAAGGTATCAACAACATAGCCTGTGGAAGCAATATTTTCCCTAGATTTTTGATAAAATTCTCTATCAAATATTTCTCTAAAATGTTCTTGATACTCTTCCCAGTATTCTGGCTTTTTCTTGAAGTAATCTTCAAGATAAGGTTTTGATTGACAAAGTAATTTTTCTAAACGAATGTTAAGAAGAAAACCGATTAAAAGCTGGACATAAAGAATAGATGCCACGATAGACCTTGGATGAGCATGAGTCAGCTTAGTATATTGCTCAATTATTTTTGATCTATAACTGAAATCAAAATTTTCATATAAGAGCAAAGCTAAGGGAGATATTCTCATCAGAGCTCCATTGCCATTGTCTCTTTCACTACTCCCACCACACTTCTCTGGAGAAACTCCCGCCAAATACCGTTCAATCGCCTGATTAGTCGAAACACCAATAGCAAAACAATATCCAAAAGGTGTGAGGTAGCCCTGACGATAATCTACAAATTTATCCATCAATCCATTCAAATTAGAGCCCTCACATAGATGTTCAATAAGCGCTAAGGATAAAGAAGTATCATCTGACCAGGTACCAGCTGGTTGATTATAGGTTTCGTAACCCACCATATCTGAAATATAATAGGTATCTCTATCTCTGAACTCTACAGGAACTCCCAGTGCATCACCTATAGCTAGACCAAAGATAACCGAATTTATCTTTTGTTTAAGATTATATCTTTTATACTGATTTGAATCATCTTCCCATTTATCTCTTAATCTCATAGCCTTCTCCTATTCTATTAAATCCATTTTTAGAATAATTTTATTATCAACTTTATCTATACCCTTTATTAAGAATTTTGAATTTCTTGGCAACAATAACTCATTTTCTGTATATCTTCAGCTCCGTATTCCAATAAAGCGAATACCATATTATCGGAATCATCTATTTTATTTGTCGCAACTTCATTAACTTTGTCCATTTCGAAGGTGTTAATGTGTCAATGTTTGAATAAAATAAATCATAAGGATACTATGCCTACCTTTTTTATTCACATTATCGTAATTCATTGGACTAGAAGGTCATAAGAAAAGGACTCCAACTCCTTACGCTTTTGGATTTCCTCTTAAAGCTTCTGGAAATTGCCTAAAGAAATTTTTATTAGCTTCTTCTTGTGTCACGTTCGGTGGCCAACAGTCGTTTTTTAGCTTGAAATGAATTTCTTTAAGTGTTTTTTCCCCAGACTTTAATAATTGAAATAGTTCTAATGGGAATTCATAAACCACACGCTGAGGGGCAATTCCTCCCTCCTCATCAACATAATAAAGATGATTACCATCTCTCCAGACATGCTGACCGTATCCTTTTACCTCTTCAAATTGGATAACTTCTTCCCATTGTAGTCTTGTTGGTTTCATTTTATACCTTCCTTATTTAAGCGGTGATACATAATCATCTGGAAGTTTCCCTCTCCAGTCAATCCATTTTTGTTCAGCAATCGGAATTAATCTTTTAAGCTCTTCCTGAGTAAATAATTCTCTAGTTTCAGGTATATCAATTAATGATGTGGGACTCTCTTCTATGAATCGTTTCTCACTAGCTTTCTTTTCTTCTTCCGTCGGTGGCCAACAGTCATTTTGAACTTTCCAGGAAACTTCTTGGAACGTTCTCTCTCCACTCTCTAATAGAGCAAATAATTCTTGTGGGAGTTCATAGATTACTAACCAAGAAGCTACGGTGCCTTCTTCTAAAACTAAATAATACTTGTCCTCATTTTTCCAGATTGATTTCCTGTATCCTTCTACTTCTTCAAACTGGATAACATCTTCCCATTCTAGGTTTGTTGGTTTCATTTTATACCTTCCTTACTTAAGCGGCGATACATAATCATCTGGAAGTTTGCTTCTTCAATCCACATTTACTTAGCAATCTGAATTATATAAATTATGAATGCTCTCTTTCGTACCATGATGTATATAATGGGCTGATCTTTTCAAATAATTCCTTTTCATATCTATATCTATTCTCTTTTACTTTCTCAACCAATTGACTAACTTTTTCAAATTCATTATTTTTGATCAATTTATCAATTAAATCTACATCTTTTTCATCAATGTTATGTGATGAAATATTTTTAATGATTATCTTTAAAATTTGATAAGTTACCTCGTTATCATCTAATTTAGAAATCTCAGATCTTATTTCCCCTCGTTCAGTAAAGACTAGATCATATCTTCCATTTCCATCCTCTATTACAGAAATTCCCTCCGGATAGTAGGAAGGTTGTTCAGAAAAATAAATTTCAAATTCATCTAATTTTAAATTTCCAATTTTTGCAACTTCGGATTCAATTTTGTTTTTTAATTTTATTATCATTTTATTATTCCTATTTCAATCTAAGTAAAAATCTACTTTTTTTAATTCATCAATCGAGTTCTAATTTTAATGACTTTACATAATTCGATAATATCAGCAAAGGTTACCGTTCCAATAAATAATTAGCAATAATCATTGTTAATTCAGCAATAGTCTCGTTAGTCTGTTTTCTTATTTCAATATCATTATTCCAATAGTAAATGTCAGATAATCCCCCATGTGGTGGAAAAAGGGCTTGATAAATTGTCAATTTATCCCTTAAACTCATTTCTTTATTAGTATTTACATATTCTTTCAAAATATGTAGCTCATCCACTTGTGGACCAATATTTTTAATATTATATTTGTCAATGATAGACAACAAATGATCGATCGCTTCTAAAAAAGTTTCTCTCATACTACTGTTCATCATTAAAAAACCTCGTTAACTACAGCTATTTTTGCATACAACAGTAAAGTTAAATTTCTTTAATCTTACTTTTCCTTAAATCCTATTCTACCAAAATATGCCCATGAATTCATACCAAAACAAAAAAGAGCAGCAAACTGAGCTGCTCTCTATTTTGTTTATTTTTCTACCATTCCACCCTTGATAAGACTGTCTTTCGTTACTGAATAACTAACTGTTTTGTCATCTAGCGGATTAAAGCCTGGGACGATTTCTTTTAATTTATTAAAATCGATTTTTGTGTAATCAATGGTATTGCGGATATAAAAGATTCCGTCCTTGTATTCTGATGTCAGTTCAAATCCATGGCCCATCAGATCTTTAAATTTTTCTTGGCTCTTAGCAACGGCTTCTTTCATGGTTTCAAGAGGGTTCTCACCAGGAACTTTTGAGACATCGTAATCATCAACTTTTTCTTGTAATAACAAGGTATCTCCCTTGTAATACAAGGTGATGGTTGACTTACCTGCTTCATCACTCGTTTCAAGAACGGTTTTTTGTGCACCTGCTAGTGCATCTTCTTTTTTGCTTTCATCAGTTGATGACTCTTTTGTCTTTTCTTTAGCGGATGATTTGCTTGTTGCTTTACTTGTCGCCTTAGTGGACGATGGACTAGTAGATTTTGTAGTCTCTTTTTGTGCGCAACCAGCTAAAAGAAGACCCGCTGTCAAGAAGACGGCTAACATTTTTGTGGTTTTATTCATTTTGAATACCTCACTTTTTATGATGGTTAAGGAAATGACTGACGTCTGAAACGAGTCATTTGGCAAGATCAACTGTCGTTTTAGATGTTATTAAAAAAGTCTCAAAAATGATGTTCGCAGTCCCTCCTTATCGATCATTGTAGCCATCTGGGTGGCTGGAATGCCAAGCCCAAGCTGTTTGGATAATGGTTTCGATATTGTCAAATTTTGGTTGCCAACCAAGGATGGCACGCGCCTTCTCAGAGGATGCGATCAGGGTATCAGGATCTCCTGGTCTACGATCTGCAATCTCAAGTGGGATCGGATGTCCCGTCACCTTGCGGGCTGCTTCAACGATTTGAAGATTGGAGAATCCAGTCGATGAGCCCAGATTAAAGGCGGTCGATGGATTGCCATTTCGGAGATACTCCACTGCTAAAAGATGGGCATCTGCCAAGTCAAATGGATGGACATAGTCCCGAACATTGGTGCCATCTGGTGTCTTGTAGTCATCTCCAAAAATAGAGATCTTCTCGCGTTTGCCTTGGGCTACTTGTAAGACAATCGGCAAGAGATGGGTCTCTGGTCCATGGTCTTCTCCGATGGATCCATCTGGCTTAGCACCCGCTACATTAAAGTAACGAAGGGGCACGTACTTGATGCCGTAGGCTTGATCAGCCCAGCGCATGATGGTTTCCATCATGAGCTTGCTTTCCCCGTAAGGATTAATCGGTTTTTGTGGAGTGGTTTCAAGAATCGGAATTTCTTCTGGAATGCCGTAGGTGGCAGCAGTTGAAGAAAAGACGATGTAGTGCACCCCACATTCATGCATGACTTCCAAGAGTTTGACCATGCCTGCTGTATTGTTGTCAAAATATTTCAAAGGATCTGCCATGGACTCAGCGACCAGTGAGTAGGCCGCAAAGTGGATGACCGCATCAATATCGGCATGTTCCTTAAAAACAGTGCGCATAAAGTCTTGATCCGCCAGGTCTCCTTGGTAAAAGACGGCATCTGGATGCACCGCTGCACGGTGGCCTGTGACCAGACTATCAACCACGACGACTTTTTCCTGTCCTTCATTGACCAAGCGGTCCACCATGTGGGAACCGATATAGCCAGCTCCTCCGAGTACGAGTATTGCCATTTGTTTTCCTTTCGCTTCTTGTCTTCTCTCTTATTGTACCAAATTTCTGCCACTTCTCCACACTTAAAGTGTCGCAACAAAGCGTCTAAAGGCAGCTTGTCCTTCTGCTGTTCTCTTGTAGACACCAGCATCTTCGAGCACACGCGCAAAGATCTGGCCAACTGATTCACGGACAAGGGCTTCTGCCTCTGCTTCGTCTGTGATGGCTGGGTGAGTGGCTTTCAAATCATCTGCCCAAGGCTGGTGGTAGGTCGCCACAGTATTCTCACGTCCAATCAAATAGTCTTGAACCTGCTTGAGCTCTTCCTTGAGGCGAGGTGGCAAAATGGCCAAGCCCATGACTTCGATCAGGCCGATATTTTCTTTTTTGATGTGTTGCACATCCGCATGTGGGTGATAAATGCCATCTGGATGCTCTGGTGAGGTTTGGTTGTCACGGAGCACCAAGTCCAATTCATAATGCCCATCACGAATCCGTGCAATGGGGGTAATGGTATGGTGGGGCTGACCGTCGGATGCTGCTAAGACTTGAACGGCTGGATCCGAGTAGCCTCGCCAGGCTGTGAGGATATGGTCTGCCAGGTCAATCAATTGCGCCTTGTCATCTGATTGCAGACGAAGAACTGACATGGGCCAGTTAACAATCCCTAGCGACACAGCTTCAAATCCCTCAATGGTAAAGCTTTCCTCCACAGGAGCCAGCTCCATAGGGAAGGTGTGGCGTCCGCCTTGATAATGGTCATGAGTGAGGATAGATCCCCCTACAATGGGTAGATCTGCATTGGAGCCTGCAAAATAGCCTGGAAAAGTCTCCACAATGGTCAAGAGTCGCTCAAAGGTCTTGCGGCTAATGGCCATGGGAACATGCTGGCTATCGAGGAAAATGCAGTGTTCATTGAAGTAGGCATAAGGGGAATACTGGAAACCCCAATCATGACCGTCCATGTCAAAGCGAATAATCCGATGATTGGCCCGAGCTGGATGGTCTAGGCGACCTTGATAGCCTTCATTTTCAAAACACAATTGGCAGGCTGGATAATGACTGGCTTTGGCAAGTTTAGCTGCTGCAATGTCTTTAGGATCTTTTTCAGGTTTTGACAGATTAATGGTGATTTCAAGAGAACCGTAGGGAGTTTCTGCCTCAAAGGCAATATTTTGCGCAATGGCCTCTACCTTGATGTAATCATTGCGCTTAGAGAGGGCATAGAAATCAGCAATCGCGTCTTCCTTGGACTGACGGTAGGTCTCCCAAAAGCGATGGTTGACCTGACTAGGGCTAGGGGTAATCCAATCCATCAACTCCGCACCCAAGCTGTCCTTGGCGGCCATACTGTCCTGGATCTTGCTATTCGCAACCGCAATCTCCACCAACTGATCTTTGAGTGCAATCAAGTCTTCTTTTTTGGCTGGGGCATCTAGCCCTTCTTCTCCAACGCGACTCATGACGCGATTTTTTAGATAAATCCGATCCATCTCTTCGTAGTCACTCGCCGCAATGACGGCCGTGACAAATGCATCTAATACCTGTTCTGTCATCCTATCTCCTTTTTAATCGAGTACCCGTGTTCCTGCCGCAACTTCTGCAATATAGAAGCTTGGCGCATAGCCAACGACTTCTTCATAACGGTTGCCGACAGCTTCTTTAAAGGCTTCAACCTTATCTTTGTTTACGAGGGCAATGGCGCAACCACCAAAGCCTGCTCCTGTCATACGAGCGCCCAAGACGCCTTCTTGTTCCCAGGCTGTATGCACCAAGGTATCCAATTCTAGACCTGTCACTTCGTAGTCATGCTCCAAGGATACGTGGGAAGCATTCATGAGACGGCCAAAGCCTTCCAAATCACCTGCTTCAAGGGCCTTACGAGCTTGGAGAGTTCGTTGGTTTTCAAGTACAGCATGGCGAGCTCGTTTGATGCGATTTTCATCCTTGATCAAGTAGCTGTAGGCATCAAAAGCCCAGAGATCCAGTTCCCCTAAGGTTTGGATATCCAATTTTTCTTGGAGTTCAGAGACGGCGGTTTCACATTCTGAACGACGTTCATTGTATTTTGAATCCGCTAATTCCCGGCGTTTGTTGGTATTCATGATGACTACGACATTGTCTTTGAGGTCCAGCGGTACCAGATCATACTCTAGGGTGTTGGTATCGAGATAAATAGCCCGTTGATCAGCTCCCATACCGATGGCAAATTGGTCCATGATCCCAGAGTTAACTCCGATGAAGTGATTTTCGGTTTGTTTTCCGATCTTGACCAGATCTAGACGATCTAAGTGAAGATCATATAGTTTCTCAGCGATGACGCCAATCAAGAGCTCAAGGGAAGCTGAAGAAGAAAGACCAGATCCATTTGGAATATTGCCGTAGACATAGACGTCCATTCCGCTATCAATGACATGACCAGCTTCTTGCAAGAAGTGGAGTACGCCTTTTGGATAGTTGGTCCAGTTGTGTTCTTTTTCAAAGTGGAGGTTTTCAAGCGGAACTTCAATGATCCCCTTGTCTTCAAAGTTTCCTGAGAAGAAACGCAAGACCTTGTCCTCACGCTTTCTTGCCGCTCCGTAGGTACCAAGTGTAATGGCTGCTGGGAAGACATGCCCACCATTATAGTCCGTGTGTTCACCGATCAGATTGATCCGTCCTGGTGAAAAGAAAGTGTGGTCAGCCTTTTCCCCAAAGACAGCCTGGAACTTTTCTTGTAAATCTTGAGATGTGATTGTTGTCGTCATGAGAAACTCCTTTAGTTTTGTAAACGTTTTTATACTTGTATTATATCTGATCAGAAGTAAAAGTTCAAGTGTTTTTAGTAAAATTTTATTTAATTTTTATTTTATATTTAAAAAGCCTACAATATAGGTTTTAAACCATATTTTATTTCCAACTAAATCGGTATCGTTCGAGTTAATATTAGTAAAACTTTACTAAAAAATCTCAATTGGGAAATCACCCAATTGAGATTCTTAATTCATTAGTTTTTCTTTCTTGGATAGACAAAAGATCCAAGGAAGGTTAAGAGGCTGACACCCATAAGGGAGAGGAGGTTCCCTGTTTGACCGGTTTTTGGCAATACCGATGATGCAGGACTGGCTGAAACACTTGCAGGAACCTGAGCAGTGTCATGTGATACAGAAACCGGAGTGACTTGTGGACCATCAAGAGGGCTCACCTTTTCTTGCTTGCTAACAAGAACCTGTGTTCCAGTGTGACCAACCTCTACTGGTTGTGTCTGATGGGTTGGATCTTGAACTGGTGAAGTTGGATCTTGGGTTTCTGGTGTTGGCAATGGTGCAGGTGCTGGATAGAAGAGACCATGACCAATACGGTAGGCGTACTCTGTTTCCGACATTTTTCCGTCTACAATTTTTGGAATATCAACCGGTAAGGTACCTAGATGTTCTTTGCCATTGAAGATGACTTCCACTCCTGCAGGAATATTAGGACCAAATGCATTGTCTGGTTTGAGGGATTCCGTTGGATCCATTCCCTTATTTCCATAGACTGCCAAAATGGCTTTGGCTGCTGGATAGTTGGCTACATCATAAGGTTTAGAGATAGAAAGGACAGCTGCCTTCTTATGGTTGGTATTGGCATAATTGACGATCTCTGTTGGGATCTTGGTCCGCCAGAAATCTTTATCCAGTTGCCCTTCATAACCGATCTCTGAAATGACTACGATGTGAGTCGCTTTTTCAAGATCTTCTTTTAGACTATCCAGAGTAGATTCTTTAGTGAAGTTCTTGGCCACAAAGGAGGTGTCTTTTGGAAGCACTCCGTCAGCAATTAAGCGACGCATACCCAAATCGAGTCCAGGAACTTCGTTTTCAAAAGCTCCTAAGAGTAAGACATGGTCCCCTGTTTGCACCTTAAATGGCAAGGTATTGTCTTCATTTTTTACAACCGTCACCGCTGCTGCTGCAATCTTACGTTCCAAGTCACGATTGAGGGTAGATCCAACTGCTTCTTCTGCTTTTTCAGCTGTTCGAGCACTTGGATCAAAATTCAGGACCCCACGTTTTTCTTTGAGGGTCAGGATCCGGCGAACCGACTCATTTAAGCGTTCTTCTGAGATGTCACCGGTTTGGACCGCATCTACCACTGCATTGACAATGGTATCAATCTTGGTCAAATCGGCTTTGCTGCGAAGGGTCGTTGGCATCAAGACCAGGTCAACTCCTGCTTTGATGGCCATCTTCACAGCTTCCACCTCACCGAAGTTCTTGGCGATAGCATCCATTCCCATGGCATCGGAGACAATCACTCCCTTATAACCGTATTTCTTCCTTACCAAGCCCGTTAAAATATCATCAGAAAGAGTCGCTGGAACATAAATCTTCTCGCCTGTTTCTTTTGAAACGACCTGATCTTTTTCAATCTGCGGGTATTGGATATGAGCCGTCATCAAGAGGTCGACCCCTCCATCCATAGCTTTTTTGAATGGAAGGAGTTCTAATTTTTCAAGCTCGGCAAGTGATTTATCCACCAATGGCAGACCTGTATGGGAATCGACCGCTGTATCTCCATGACCTGGGAAATGCTTGGCTGCTACAGCCACATTGTAGTCCTGAATGCCTTTCATCATCGGAATACCCAAGTAAGCAACTCGGTTTGGGTCAGATGAGAAGGAACGAAGTCCAATCACAGGGTTTTGAGGATTATTATTGGTATCCAAAACCGGAGCGAAGTCCACATTCAAGCCTAGTGCAGAAAGTTCACGTCCGATGATTTGACCGGCTTCTTTCGCTAGTTTGGGATCATTGGTAGCCCCAATGGCCATATTGCCAGGAAGGGCAGTACCCGTACCCAAGCGGTAGACGATCCCCCCTTCTTGGTCGATGGCTAACAATAGCGGAATCTTCCCGTTATTGGCCTTGTTTTCGATCGCCGCCTTTTGCATATCTTGCGTCAGAGTCAGGGTTTGCTTGGTTTCTTTCACGTTTTCAGCAAAAAGAATGACGCCTCCAAAATCATATTTATCGATCGCATCTGCTACTTCCGCATTGACCTTGGTGAGATCCTGTGGCGACTCCTGATTAGCCTCCTGCCACTTACGGAAGTCCGGCATGATCATTTGCGTCACTTTTTGTTTGAGTGGCATGTTTTCAATCAGTTTTTCTACTTCAGGAGATGCCGTCTCTGTCGAGGTTACCGTTGGGGAGGCTGCAGGGACAGCAGCACGGTCTGTTGAAGTCGGCGTTTCGGCCACTTCTCCCTGGTTTTCTGTGGTGCTTTCTGGACTTGGAGAAGCCACCACCTCTTCTACTGTTGCTGCCGGTTCATTGGCTTGATCCGACGCTTGAGCTGTGTCTGCCTTTGCTGTTTGAACGGATAATAGAGCAAAAGCAGCTAATAGGGCCGCAGATGGATAAATGATTTTTTTCATAAAGCGACCTCCTTTCTTTCAATAGATATTGTACCATTGTTTTATAGTTTTGTAAACGGTTGCAACATCTAAAACAGAAAAAGGATAAGCATTTTTTACTTATCCTTTAGTTCGTTCATATTTTTTTAAAACACCATTTCTTGACCGTTTTCTGTCACTTGGTAAGTGCCCTCAGCAAGATCAATTCGGGCTACTGCTGTGACAGTCTGGTCTTTATTTTGGCGCGTGATGACAATGGTATGATCATCTGGTGTTTCCACCTCAATGCTTCCTTCTAGGTCAAAAGCTTGCGAGTTATTCCGGAAGCTAAAGAGCTTGAGAAGGGATTTCACGACTGGACGCTCTACTTCTTGAGCAATTTCTTCGTTGCTGTAGTAATGACGGTTGATATTGCGGCCTTCTTTGGTGTTTTCTAAGAGTTCCAAATCATTCTTCCCAGCTAGGAATCCAACATAATAAACTTGTGGAATACCTGGTGCAAAGGCTTGAATTAAACGGGCTAGGAAGTACTTACGATCGTCATCTCCAAGCGCAGAATAGTAGGTCGAATTGATTTGGTAGATATCCAAGTTGTTGTACTCTGCTGTTGAATATTTGCGTTTAACATTTGCCCCAACCTTATAAAGCTCATTTGAAGCATAGTCAATCTCTTCATCAGTCAAGATATCCTTGACATCGACCACCCCAATCCCGTCATGGGTGTCCAGCGTCGTGAACTGCTTCATCGGACTCATCTTCAACCACTTGGCAAGGCGATCCACTTTTGAACTATAGAGGGTATAGAGGGTTACCATGGGTAGCGCGAAGTCATAGACATAATAGTCGTGATCGGCAATCTTAAATTGGATGGAATAGTGCTCATGAATCTCTGGAAGAAGCTCAGCACCGTAGCCTGCCGCCATATCGCGCACCTTATCCAACAAATCCCAAATGTCTGGTTCCACAAAGAAATCATTGGTATCCAATTTCTTGACCGCATAGGCAAAGGCGTCCAAACGAATGAGGTCACAGCCATTACTTGCCAGGTGTTCGATGGTCTTGCGAATAAAGTCCATGGTCACGTCCTTGGTCACGTCTAGGTCAATCTGCTCTTCCCCGAAAGTATTCCAGAGATGCTCGGTCGTCCCATCCGCAAAAGTGATTTCTTGCTTGGGAGCTCGGTCTTTGCGCTTATAAATCAAATCTACATCTGCTTGAGTAGGACGATTCTCCGGCCAGAACTTGTCCCAGTTGAGAAAGAGGTCCTTGTAGGCACTTTGGTCGTGCTTTTCTTGGTAGTCCTTGTAGTATTTAGACTGACGAGAAATGTGATTGATCATAAAGTCAAACATAAGATAGTACTTGTCGCCCAAGCGTTTGACATCTTCCCAATCTCCAAAGGCTGGATCCACTTGGTCATAGTCGACAGGCGCAAAGCCACGGTCACCAGTTGATGGGAAAAATGGCAAGAGGTGAACCCCACCTACTGCATCCCCAAAGTGCTTCTCCAGATTTTCATAGAGATCCTTCAGGTTATTTCCTAAGCTATCTGAGTAAGTAATTAACATTGTTTTGTTTTGAATTGGCATAATGGTTCCCTTTCTTTTTTGAAAGCCAAGTCTTTGAGGACCTGGCTTTCATGAGTTTTTCTATTTTAGAATTGCTTCATAGGATACGATTGAAATCAGCAAGCTGAATCGTCCCTTTGTATCTGGAATTGAACACGCCCTAAGCTCTGTGTGAAAAAGATGAATCTTCCAAGAAGCCAAGGCTTCTTATTCAGATTCCCTATTTTCACTGTGAGCTTTTGACGGGCTTTGTATCTTGTTATTTCACTGCGCCGTTGCTCATTCCTGCGATGATATGGCGTTGGAAGAAGAGATAGACAATGGTGATACTGATAATGCCGACAACGTAGGAAGCAAAGCTTGGTCCGTAGTCGTTGAAATATTGGCCTGCGTAGTTGTATTGGAACAAAGGCAGGGTCCACATTTTTGAATCGCGGTTCAAGACAAGGAGTGGCAACATGAAGTCATTCCAGAACCAAAGGGCATTGATGATCATGGTTGTCGCATGCATCGGTTTCATCATTGGGAAGATGATACGGAAATAAGTTGTAAACTTATTAGCCCCATCGATCTCTGCTGCTTCATCCAAACTTTCTGGGATAGAGATTTTGATATACCCCACATAGAGAAAGAGGGTCTGTGGAATCGCATAGGTCAAGTAGAGCAAGATCAAACCAAAGGTGTTAGCCAAACCGAGTTTACTCATCATAACCGTAATCGGAATCATGATGACTTGGAAAGGTACAAAGATCCCAAGAATCAAGAGGGTGTACATGATGGTAAAGGCTTTTCTCTTACTCATATTACGAGCGATGGAGTAGGCCGCCATGGGGATAAAGATCATTACTGCAAGTAAAGACAAGACAGTGATGACGACTGAGTTCCAATAATAGCCTCCGATTCCATCTGACAAGAGACGGCTAAAGTTGTCCCATGTGAAGTTGGTTGGGAATCCAAAGAAATTATCTACAATATCTTTGGTGGGTTTAAAGGAACTAAAGAGGGTGGCAAGGAGCGGCACTAAAATCAGAACCGATCCTAGAATCAATAGAATATATTTGCCAATCAAGGCTTTTCTTTCATCTTGTTTCATCGTGCTTCTCCTCTTAAATTTCAAATTTCTTAGATACTCTCAATTGGATGATTGAAATCACTACAATCAAGAAGAACAAGATTACGGCAATGGCATTGGCATAACCGAATTGGTTGTTTTTAAAGGCATAGTTATAAACCAAGAGCCCAAGTGAAGTTGTGGCATTGTTTGGACCACCACCGGTCATGGCAAAGACTTGGTCAAAGGCAGTCAGCCCACCTTTTAGGGCTAGGATAAAGACCATAGAGACACTTGGTAGCAAGTAAGGCAATTCAACATTCCAGAAGACTTGCTTGCTCGTCGCACCATCGATTCTTGCTGCTTCTGTAATTTCAGATGGGATAGATTGCAGACCAGCTAGGAAGATAATGATGGGCATGGCCACCCCTTGCCAAAGAAGGACAAAGACAGCCGCGAAGATCGCTCCCCACTTAGTCCCTAAAAGACTGGTTTGAAGAAACTCGATATGAAGGGCATTCCCAATTGCTGGAAGACCGTAGTTGAAGACTTGTTTGAAAATCAGAGCCACTGTCAAACCAGACAAAACTGCTGGGAAGAAGAACCAAGCACGGAAGAAGGTTTGGCCTTTGATCTTAGAGTTCAAGACACGCGCAATGAAGATCCCAAGGGCAATCTCACCAACTACCATAGCAATCGTGATGATTGCAGTAAAGCCAATCGCATTCATGAATTTTGGATCCATAAAGAGGAGCTTAAAGTTGTTCAAGCCGACAAACTTGTAGTTATAGGTCAAACCTGTCCAGTTGGTAAAACTGTAAAAGGCTCCTTGGAACATTGGCACATAGAAGAAAATTGCTTGTAATAAGAGGGGAATGACCACAAAAGCCCATGCCCAATATTTTTGTAATACTTTTTTCATTGTCTCTCTACTCCTAATCCACATCCGCTTTCATCGGGTTAAAGAAGGCATTCAAATCATTGACCATTCCTTGTTTATCACCTGTCAAGACATAGTTCATCGTCAAGGTATGGAAGTCTGCTTCACTGGTCCAGTATTGTTGCAACCAGACCAAGTGACGATCTGTAAAGGCATATTTGGTCATCCCAGCAAGCGGTGAATCCTCTCCTGCTTGTTTGACCCCTTCGATCGCTGTTGGAGATCCGTCCACATCATAGTACTTTTGCATGACTTCTGGACGGGTCATGTATTCCACAAAGGCATTGGCTTCTTTTGGATGTTTGGTAGTAGCTGAGATAGACCATGCTAAGTCTCCCGCACCAACGGTTAAGCTTTGTCCTTTTTCTTTCCCTGGAATCATGAAAGTCCCAATCTTAAATTTCGGTTTTTGTTCATTGATCGCGGTGATAGCCCAAGATCCATTTGGTGTCATGAGGACATCTCCACGCGCGAAGGCTCCGATAACGTCTGTATAACCTGCACCTTCCCAATTCTTTTGCTTCGAACCTTTAATGCGAAGGATATCCATGACCTTGATGTCATCCTTCATAATCGGATCAGACAATTTAATGGAATTTGGCTGAGAATAACGAAGGTATTGGTTGGCTTCTTTTCCCCCACCTGCTGCTGTAGCAAAGGCCAATTGATTGTAACCATTGAGGGTCCAAGCTTCTGCTCCTGCAATCCCAAATGGAGTTTGTCCTTTGGCAACGATGTCTTTGACTAACTGTTCAAATTCGTCCCAGGTTTCAGGAACCTTCAAGCCCAATTCTTCGAATTTATCTTTGTTGTAGTAGATTCCGTAAGCATTGGCTGTGAAAGGAACGTTGTAGACTTTTCCGTTTACAGCATATTTTTCAGCGTAGCCGTTTTTTACGCGTTTGAGATAATCTTTATTGCTCAAATCTTCGAAGACACCCGCTTTTGCCCATTCTTGCAATTCAATGGACTGTGGGTAAATATTGACTACATCTGGCACATCCCCTGCGAGGACACGTGTCTTCAACACCTCACCAGCGTTTGGTACATTGACAACTTTGACCTTAACCTTTGGATTTTCCTTTTCAAAATCACGCGCGATTTCTTCCAAGGTTTTGGTCATTTCTTTTTTCTGGTTGAAATACTCTATGGTCACTGTGCCATCCGCAGATTTTCCATCGTTGGAGCAAGCACCGAGCCCAAACAAGGCTAGGCCTGTAGTCGCAAGAAGTCCGATTTTTTTATACCATTTCATTTGGCTGTCTCCTTTTATTTTTTGACAAAAACATATTGTTTAGTGAGGAAATCTCCCTGAGGAAGAACGACGGTTAAGCCGGCGTACATGAGCTCAGCTCCTGAATAGACTTGGTCCGTCCCTTCTAAGCGATAGAGCGCATCTTCTTCCAATCCTTTGAGTTTCAGGGTCAGCTCGATCTCCTCAACCGTTGATAAGACCCGTACATAAGTTACAACCGTGCGATCTTGATAAGTGAACTGGACGGCTGCTTGATTGCTACCTTGGCTTGGATTGATCAAGCGGTAGTGTTTTCCGAACTGAACAACTGGTCGAATCGTTTTATAATGAGCGACTTGAGCTGCAATCCTATCCAACTCTTCTTGCGGAAGACTGGTTAGATCCAATTCATAGCCCAGATTTCCCATCATAGCTACATGACCTCGCGTTTCAAGTGGTGTCATCCGTCCCATCTGGTGATTTGGAACAGCTGATACGTGAGCCCCCATAGAAATGGTAGGATAGAGGTAGCTAGAACCGTACTGGATCGGAAGTCTGGCAATGGCATCCGTATTGTCACTCGCCCAGACCTGAGGGAAGTACCGCATCATACCGAGGTCATTGCGGCCACCGCCTCCAGAGCAAGACTCAAAGAGAATGTTCTCATACTTCTCTGTTAAGTAAGAAACCACTTCATAGAGGCCCAAGATATACGCATGGGATTGCATCTTGGTTTCAAGGTAGGTTTTACCATTTCCAAGTTTGGTGATATTGCGGTTCATATCCCATTTGATATAGTCGATCTTATGGTTTCCAAGTAAGTCATCCAAGACCTGCTTGATATAAGAAACCACTTCTTTATTTGCGAAATCGAGTACTAGTTGATTCCGTGAATAGGTGTGTTCATAGCCTGGGACTTGAATAGCCCAGTCCGGATGAGCCCGATAGAGGTCGCTATCAACAGAAATCATTTCTGGCTCCACCCAAAGGCCAAATTGAAGTCCCTTGTCGTGGATGCCTTGGATCAGTTCTGCTAGGCTTCCCCCTAATTTTTCTTCATTGACAGTCCAGTCACCGAGAGCCCGATTATCATCATAGCGATTGCCAAACCAGCCATCATCAAGAACAAAGAGTTCGATTCCCACTTTTTGAGCCTCATCTGCTAGCTCCAATAATTTTTCTTTCTTAAAATCAAAGTAGGTTGCTTCCCAGTTGTTGATCAGAATTGGACGTTCTTTATGGGCAAACTGGGTTGGAATGATATGGTTTTGGACAAATGCTTGGCTCTCTTGACTGAGTCCGGTCAATCCCTTATGTGAGTAGCTGATCATGGCCACTGGGGTATCAAAGCTCTGATTCGGCGCCAACTCCCAGGAGAAGTTTTCAGGATTAATCCCCAATCCAACCCGGACTTCATTGAGTTGATTCTTTTGAACAAATCCTTCAAAATTCCCACTGTAGAGCAGTTGGAAGGCAAGAGCTGAACCGGCATCTTCGGTCACTTCATGATCAGCAAGGATCAGGGCTGGGGTCTGGGCGTGTCCAGAAGCACCACGGTTGGAGCTGATGGAGAAGATTCCTTGCTCCACTTGCTGACGGCGGACTGTTTTTTCTCTCGCATAGGCCCCTTGAAGGGTGATGACATCATAGTCACCCGCTGGGACATCGGCCAACACACTGAGAGCCTTGTGGATCACGACGGTTTCATCACTGCAGTTTTCAATCTTTGAAAAGCTAGTGATGGTTGCCCGATCTTCGTAGGCTGTGTAATAGAGGGTCAAACGCAGGGCCGCTTGATCATCTTCAAAGACCAAGGCCAAGGTTTCAGCCTGATCTACCGAGTGAGGATTGGGAAGACCAGTTGCCTCGACACTGCCAGAGTAGATATTGGCTCCGACATAGAGGAAATCCGTCACCTCTGTAACGCCGTGCTGGATTTGAATCGACGGCTTTCGAAAATCTCCAAGCCCATGCTGTCCCAAGACCTGACGCTGGGTATCTAGACTAAAGATGCGATTGTCAGGTGTTGGATTTCCAGAGAAAGCATGATCTCTCTCATTTACGGTATTGGAAAAATGATAAGACGGGATCGGACGCCCCAGATGCTTAAGCATCAGGTAGCCATCTCGATTTTCAAGGATCAGGCTCAGTCCCTTACTTTCTACATAGAACAAATTCTGTTCGATACGAATTGCCATATCTTCCTCCATTGGACCCGAAAAATATCACTATGTATTTTTAAATTTGGTTCCAATAACTTTCTTTTTTAGCATGTCTTTATTTTACTCATTGTAAACGCTTCCGAAAATAGAATTTTGTTGCACATATATGGTAAAATGTTAGGTAGGAGGTTCAACCATGTCAGTCTTTTCTGAATACCAAACCGACACTATTGACCTAGCCCTTGATTTTTATGGCTACGAAGATTGTCCGAAGAATTATGAATTTGGTCCTAGCGTCCGAGATAATTTTGTCCTGCATTTTGTTACCAAGGGAAAGGGAGTCTTCCACTTTGAAAAAAAAGAAATCCACCTAGAAGCTGGGGATCTCTTTCTTCTTCCAAAAAATAAGGTGACCTACTACCAGGCAGACGCTGAAGAGCCTTGGTCCTACTACTGGATTGGCATCAGTGGCACCAAGGTAAGTGATTTCATGCGCTTTTCAACCCTACATGCAAAAGGCTATCTAAAGAAAACAGAGGTGGACACAGAGCGGATTGGCCTGTTTATGGAGCAACTCGTCCACAAAGCAGAGGCTTCAAAGATGACTTCGCACTACCAACTCCACCTTCTCTCTCAGATCTATGAACTGCTATTTCTTATCAGTGAAGTGGCTCCCGATATCCATCGGAGCCATCCATCTCCCACCTATCAGCTCTATCTGACCTGCAAGCATATGATTGAGACGCATTACAATAAAGATCATCTAAGTATTCAAGAGATCGCTGATGACCTCAATGTCCATCGCTCCTATCTGACAACTGTCTTTAAGGAGTTTCACCAGATCTCTCCCAAGGAATTCTTGCACTCGGTCCGCATGCAGCGTGCCCAGCAGTTACTGACCAACACAGACGAGAGCATCAAGATTGTGGCTTACTCAGTGGGCTTTTCAGATCCCCTCTATTTTTCAAAGGCTTTTAAGGCCTATAGCCAACTGACTCCTAGCCAATATCGCAACAAACATAAAATTTAGTAAAATTTTATTTCTTTTTACTAGTTTTTAGAGTATACTGGAAGTAGAAATCAATAAAGGATGAACTATGGCAACGATTAAAGACATTGCGGAAAAAGCAGGCGTTTCTCAGGCAACAGTCTCTCGCGTTCTCAACCAGGATGCGACCTTATCGGTTGGGGAAGACACGCGCAGTCGGATTCTTCGCATCGCTGAGGCCCTGCATTACCAAAAGAAAAGCCGCAAAACAGCGCCTCAACCAGTTGAAGATTTTCATAAAATCGTCATCTTTGAATGGTACACACGCGAAGAAGAATTAGATGACCTCTACTACTATTCCATTCGGATGGGATTAGAAAAACAAGCCCAGGAATTAGGCTATGAGATCTTTCGTATCTTCAATAATGACGATTGGTCCTTGATTCAAGAGGCAGACGGCATCATCGCTCTTGGAAAATTCAGTCCCAAGACCATTCGAGATCTAGAAAGCTACGGCAAACCCCTTATTTTTGTCGATAGCAATACCCTCTATTTAGGGCATTCCTGTGTGACGACCGATTTAGAAGATTCTGTCATCACTGCTCTCGAGTACTTTCTTGAGCAGGGCCACAAGGAGATCGGGCTCTTGGTCGGGCAGGAAGAGACGGCAGATGCGACACCGCTTCAGATGGATCCCCGTCAACGAACCTTTCAACAGTATCTCACGGAAAAAGGACTTTATGAGGAGCGCTTTGTCTCTGTTGGTCAATTCTCGACTGAGTCGGGCTATCAGATGATGGAGCAACTGATTCAAGCATTGGGCGATGACTTGCCAACTGCCTTTTTCATGGCTAGTGATGCCTTAGCTATTGGAGCCCTGCGGTCTCTTCAGGAGCACCAAATCGCAGTTCCTGATCGCGTCAGTCTCATTTCCTTCAATGATACATCGATTGCTAAGTATGTTTTTCCTGCTCTCTCTACAGTAACCGTCTACACAGAAGAAATGGGCAAGCAAGCTATTCAGATGTTGCGGCAGACCTTTCAAGGGGCTGAACCAAGTGTTCCCTATATGGTCAAATTAGCCACCAAACTCACGATTCGAGACAGCAGTCGTTAGGAGGTCTTATGAAAACACACGAAATCCTCTTTCAAACCCTTTCTCAGGCAGATGATTATGTCAACGGGGAGCAGCTGGCAAAAGAACTAGGTGTTTCCCGTACCTCTATCTGGAAGGCCATCCAACGGCTAGAAAAAGATGGGGTCGTCATCGAATCCCTCAAAAAGAAGGGCTACAAACTGGTCTCAGGCGATATTCTGCTTCCCGAAGTGATCGCAAAAAATACCCAATTGACTGTTTCCTTAAACGAACAATGTAGCTCCACCCAATTGGATGCCAAATTAGGCATAGAAAGCCATCAAGAAGGCAAGGCGCTCTATCTGGCCAATTCGCAGGCCGCTGGAAAAGGCCGCTTTGGTCGGGACTACTACTGTCCCGATCAAGGGGGCATCTACATGTCCCTTCATCTCAAGCCTCAACTGCCCCCTGCAGAGCTCCCTCCTTATACCCTCATGGTCGCTGGAGCCATCTACAAGGCTATTAAAAACCTTACCCTGATCGATATCGATATCAAATGGGTCAATGATATTTACTACCGCCATAAAAAAATTGGGGGAATCCTCACCGAAGCTATCACCTCGATTGAAACCGGTCTTGTCACGGATGTCATTATCGGAGTCGGTCTCAATTTAGCCATCCCTACTTTCCCAGAAGAGCTAGAAAGTAAGGCTGGTTCCTTATTTGAAGGACCTTGTCCCATCACCCGCAATGACCTCATCAGTGAGATCTGGAAAGAATTCTTCCAAACGGATGTCGATGAACTGGTCTACCTCTATAAAGAACGCTCCTTGGTCTTAGGACGAACGGTCACTTTTGAGCAGAACCAGCAGACCTATCAGGGCCTCGCCAAAGACATCTCCGATACTGGCCAACTATTGGTCCAATTGGATAAACAAGAAGAAATCTGGCTCAATAGCGGAGAAATCTCCTTGACCAAATGGTGAAATGATGTATAGAAAAAGCCACCCGAAGGTGGTTTTTTTGATCCATTTTGAAATCTCCTTCTGCTCAAAGACTTGGGAAGCTTCATTCTTTTTAAGATATCCAAAACTTGTTACGTCTTTAGCTCTTGCTCCATTTTTTCTACAAAGCGATTTAATTCTATTTGCACTTTTTCTAGGAGCTCTGTTTGCTGAGAATCACTGACCTCAACTCGTTTAGTGGTCCCATCTTTCTCCGTATGAAAATAACTAGCATGTAGTAATTCCCACTCTTTATCTAATGAAAAGGCTACATCTATTTTTTCACCCTCAATGAATGTTGAAGAGGTAATCAAGATTTTATTATCATCTGGACTAGGCACTCCTACGATCCATTTCAAATCCCCATCCATTTCCAGATTGTCTATGCCACCCACACGTCTGATCTCTGCGTCTGAAGGAATCCCATAGCTAGCTTCTCTAATGGCATTTGCATTGCGATGATCAAGTATTCTTGCCAGCAATTCAATTTTATTTTTAGATGAAAAATTTGGAGCTGGTTGTTCATCCGGAACAAAGAGATGCCAAACTACTAACACAGTCATTCCTATCAATAGAAAGATCAATCCTTTTTTTAGCACATACATCCTCCTCTCCTCACTTCTTTTCTAGCTCCGCTTCGATGTATGTCTAGTATAGCACAAACCACCTCGAGGGTGGTTCGTTATTATTATAATTAAAAACACCCCAAAAGTTAGAAATATCCAACTTTTGAGGTTTTAATCAATTAAGGCTCATCGGTAATAAGAGTTCCACTTTCATAGAAAGAGTAAGAAACACCGTCTATTACTAAAGTTTTATTTGATGCAAGTGCTCCACCATCATTTGGATCTGCATAATATTTGCTTCCGTATAATTCAAACCATCCAGTTATCAATTCACGTGTAACTGGATCAAAATAATAACGTTTTCCATCTATAGTATAAATATGGCCACTATAGGCCCCATTTGATGTAAGGTAATACTTCTTCCCATCTATCTCTTGCCAACCTGACAGCTGTTCTCCACTTTCTGGGTTATAATAATACCATTCTAGACCAGGGTATCCTTGTTTAGATATCCAGCCCGTTTGCATATCGGAATTAACTGGGTCGAAATAATAACTTTTATCACCGATCTTTTGGAAACCTTTTAACGCGTGATGGAGAAAGTAATACCATTTCCCATCTATATTTCTCCAACCGGAAGCTTCTTCTCCGCTTACAGGGTCGTAATAATTCCATTCCGTACCAGAATATCCTGGATTAGATATCCAACCAGTTTTCATATCACAATTAACTGGGTCGAAATAATAATGTTTTCCATTTATATTTTGAGCACCAAAACGTGCTCCAAATTCGCTAAGGTAATACCATTTCCCATCTATCAATTGCCAGCCCCTTTTTTCCTCACCGGTTACAGGATCATAATAATACCACCCAGAGTAATCTCCATCATTATACACATTATATTGCCAACCAGTTATCATATATCCTCTACTATCAAACTTATAGTCTTTACCGTTGATATCAACTTCCTGGTTTTTATAATAAGAACCATTATTTAGTGAATACCACCAACCAATATTATCTTGATGCCAATCAGCCTTTACTTGAGATACTGGAGTTAAAAGTAATATTACTAATGCCCCACCTAGCAAAAATTTAGTTGCTTTTTTCATTTCCATTTCCTCCTTAAATTTTTGTATACGCTTTCATTGTAGCATGTTTATTTCTCTAAATCAAATAATGTGTGGATATAAAGAGGTCACTGTCAACGAATTCAAATATAAAGTCACTCTCTTTTTATTTGTCCTTTAAAAGGCTATCAGTATCTACTTTTAGATAAAATCATATAAGATATTATCTAAAAGTGGACCAAAAAGTAATTAAAGAAATAACCTGCTCTATTATTAAAATTTTAGCAACTGACTTTATCAATGATTATAAATGAAGCTTATTAGCTACCTAATAACTCACTCTGGTTATATAATAAAATTCTTTATCATCATAGTTAAAAACACCTTGAAAGTTAGAAAAAAATCTAACTTTTAAGGTGCTGATCAATTAAGGTATATTGTTTATAAGAGTACCTCCACTATCGAATGTGTATGAAATACCGTCTATAATTAAAGTCTTACTCCTTGCAAGTGCACCACCATCATTTGGATCTGCATAATATTTATATTTACCTGACTCAAACCATCCTATTTTCAATTCACAAGTATCTGAATCAAAATAATAATCTTTTCCATCTAAACCACTTATACGACCACTGTATGCCCCATACAGGCCAAAGTAATACCTTTTCCCATCTATATCTTGCCAACCTGATAGCTGTTTCCCACTTTCTGGGTCGTAATAATATCTTTTTGTACCAGAGGCCTCTTGTATGCTTACCCAACCCGTTTGCATATCGCAGTTAACCGGATCAAAATAATATTTTTCTCCATCTAAATTCTGCGAACCTTTTAACGCACTAATTATAAAGTAATACCATTTCCCATCTATATTTCTCCAACCCCTAGCTTTTTCTCCGCTTACAGGGTCGTAATAATTCCATTCCGTGCCATCATATCCTGGATTAGATATCCAACCAGTTTTCATATCACCATTAACTGGGTCAAAATAATAAGATTTCCCATCCATGTATTGCTCACCAATAAGTGCTCCACTTCTAGTAAGGTAATACCACTTTCCATCTATATTTTGCCAGCCAATTTTTTGATCACCATTTACTGGATCAAAATAAGACCAGTTTATTTTTTTCCGACTAGTAGCATTACGCTCCGCTATCGGCTGCCAGCCGGTCATCATATAACCTCTGTCATCAAATCTATACCACTTCCCGTTAATGTAAGCTCCTGTGTTTTTATAATAAGAACCATTGTTCAGTGAATACCACCAACCAACATTATCTTGATGCCAATCAGCCTTAACTTGAGATACTGGAGTTAAAAATAATATTACTAATGCCCCACCTAGCAAACACTTAGTTGCTTTTTTCATTTCCATTTCCTCCTTATTTTTTGTATACGCTTTCATTGTAGCATGTTTATTTCTCTAAATCAAATGATGTGTGGCTATAAGGAGAGCTAAATTTAAGGACAAACTAAAAAAATCCTCACATTTTTCTTATAACAACAGAGTCACTTACTCCTCTACTTATTTTCCTCCAAAACATTGCCAATGTCCATTTAATGTCAAATACAATGTGACTTATCCATCAATTGTTTATTTATCGATTGCGAAATCCCCTAAAAGCAGTAATTTGAAAAATAACAAAATTTTAAAAATCTTAAATTAAGTCTTGAATATTCATCAGAGCAAACTCTTAACTTTCCGGAAAACGTTTCTTTTTTTAGAAAAATATAATTTCATTATTTATCATTCAATAATTTTTGATACCTTCATACTTCCCCAAACACCATCCCCCTATTATCCCCCCACTTGTGGTATGATGGTAGAGTATGTTTAGGTGCCAAGCTACTTGAGCACCTCCGTGCTAAAAGGAGAACGAATATGAAAATCGCATGGAATGAAATTAAATACCAACCCAAGAAGTTTATCCTGATTGAACTCCTCATTACCATCCTCATGTTTATGGTGGTGTTCTTGTCCGGGCTGACAAATGGACTGGGCCGTTCGGTATCGGCCCAAATCGATAACTATGGGTCGCTGCACTACATCCTTTCGACGGATTCAGAAGGGATTATCCCCTTTTCAACCATTACGGCGAAGGATTTAGATAAGGTCCAAAAGATAGAGGGAATGGGCTATTCGGGTTTGTCCATCCAGCGAGCAACTGTCTCTAAAACAGAGGATTCCAACACTCTGGATATCACCTACTTCGCGACTGATCACAATGAAGAGGAAATCCTCAATCCAATTATGGAGGATACTGACATCAAGATCTCCGACTTAAAGAAAAACGAGGTCATTCTAGATAGTTCTTTCAAAGAGGATGAGGGGATCCAAGTCGGCGATCAAGTGATCGACAAAACTTCTAAGCAAAAACTCAAGGTCGTGGCCTTCGCGAAAAATGCCAAATACGGCTATAGCGAGATTGGCTTTATCAGCTCGGATACCTACACAGGCATGCGACAAAAGACAGATCCAAGCTATCAATGGCAAGCCCAAACCCTTGTGACAAAGAAAAGCATCCCTTCTAGTGATCTAGCCAGCAACTTAATGGTGGCGGATAAGAAGCAAGTGATCGATAAAATCCCTGGCTACAAGGCTCAAAACCTGACGCTACGGATGATCACGTGGGTGCTCTTACTCGCCTCCTCTGCTATCCTTGGGGTCTTCTTCTATATCCTCACCCTGCAGAAGTTGAAACAGTTCGGTGTCTTGAAGGCCATTGGCATGTCCATGAGCCAGATTACCTATGTCCAACTATCCCAGCTCACCATCATCTCCCTCATCGGAGTACTGCTGGGGCTTGGCTTGGCAACTATGATGGCGCCATTTTTACCCAATAGCGTCCCTTCCTTTATGACCCTGAAAGACAATCTCATCATCTCGGTTAGCTTTATCCTGACCTCTATTTTGTGTGGTGCCTTGTCCCTTGTCAAAATTAAAAAAGTAGATCCAATCGAAGTCATTGGTGGAAATGGAGAATAAGATGGCCATTATTGCATTAGAAAATATCAGAAAATCCTACGCCGATGGCAGCCAGATGCACCATGTCCTCAACCAGCTTAATTTAAGCGTCGAACCCAACGAATTCGTCGCCATCTTGGGCCCATCAGGATCTGGTAAATCCACTCTTTTGGCCATCGCTGGCTTACTTTTATCAGCGGATGAGGGGCGGATTTCTATCGCTGACCAAGACTTAACTGACCTCAACCAAGGCCAATGGACGCAAAAACGGCTGGAATTGCTCGGCTTTATCTTTCAGGATCACCAGCTCCTCTCCTATATGAAAATCGGTGACCAGTTAGAACTGGTGGCCAAATTAAAAGGGGAGAAGGACAAGAAAAAACGCCAAGAGGAAGTCAAAGCCTTGTTGACAGATCTTGGCATCGAAGCTTGTTACCACCAATACCCGAATCAGATGTCCGGTGGGCAAAAACAACGGGCAGCCATCGCTCGGGCCTTCATCGGAAATCCGCAAGTCATCTTAGCCGATGAACCAACAGCTAGCCTAGACCCAGATCGAGGGCAAGAAATCGCCCAATTGATCCGAAAAGAAGTCAAATCTAAAAACAAGAGCGCCATCATGGTCACCCATGACCGCTCCATCCTGACCTATGTGGATACCATTTATGAATTAAAACACGGCCAATTGCATAAGGTAGAAAAGGTTGATTAAATACAAGAGAGTGGGACAGAAATCGGTAATTCGTTAGAATTCAATTTCGTCGTCCCACCTCCGCACAGTTGAGTAGGGCTGTAAAAGCTGATGAAATCAGCGTAGTAGAGCCCACTCAACCACTGCGTCTTGCTCGACAATCCAAAAATAATTGAGAGGCTAGGACTTTTGTCCTAGCCTCTTTTTATTCTTGAGGAGCTTTGGGCAGTTCCATACGGAAGCGCAAGCCCATAGCCGTTTTATCAAATTGATAGGCCAGTTCTTCATGGTCTAGCAAGTGTTGGACCACGAAGAGTCCCAAGCCACCTTCCTTCTTCTGACGGCTAGCGGTCATTGGCATCTCAGCGGTCTCTACCATTTCTTGACTGGTATTTTCAACTGCCAAGTGCGTCCCTTCTTCTTCGAGACGGAGCTGGATCTCTCCACCGGCATCCGAATGCTTGACTGCATTACTGATGACATTTGAGAGGACCAATTTCAGAATCGCTGGGTCCATATAGACTGGTTTGGCTGGGATCTGATTGTCAATCGTGAGCGCGCGGGAGTGAGCCAAGACTTTGTACTGGTCAAGGATCTGCTCTACGACCTGGTCCAGCTGGATCCACTCCTTGTCTCCGGCCAATTCTTGGACAGAGGACAGGGACAGGATTTCTAGAACGATCTGGTTCATCTCATCGACAATATCGAGGGAGACCGACAGGTAGCGGTCCCGATCCTTGTAGCGGCCGATCTTATCCCGCATATTTTCTAGGATAATCTTCAAGCTGGCCAGAGGCGTCTTGAGCTCATGCG
>ERZ781275.65-NODE-65-length-118306-cov-15.022012_pt1 | contig 118306 bp, 73 predicted proteins | sample MGYA00375853_ERZ781275 | MGnify/ENA primary metagenome ERZ781275 (study PRJEB29790, sample SAMN03653691) | human gut metagenome | host: Homo sapiens | place: USA: Dallas, Texas | collected 2012-07-23 | study: EMG produced TPA metagenomics assembly of the Gut...
AGCCTTATGTAAGCATGTATCATCCGGGATGGGCGATTACCATCTCGCTGGAACCTACCTTTGAGGTGCGCGACCGCTGCGGTCTGTCTACCTCTACCCGTAAGGCGATTCAGAAGATTTGGCCGGTGAAGTTGCCGAAGATGGATCCGGAGATGCTTGCCCGACTGGTATTCTGCTTCGAGAATAATCCGGAGCGTCATGATGGTATCATCTCTGGTGCCCAGGATTCTATCGGTATCTGTGTGCCCGGTCTGGTGCGTCATTATTATGACAACAACTTCTGGCCGGAGAAGATAGAGAGTACGCAGGATGAGATGACTCTCCGTTTCCTGGAAGACCACCTGGTGATGATTCCGATGGAACCGAGAAGACCGGGATGCAGTGTGGTGGAAGGTAAGGATATCACGCCTGAGAAGGTGAAGGCGCTGGCTGATGCAGCTGATGCCTGCTGGAAGGCGATTCTGGCGCACGACCTTGATGCATTTGCGGCAGCATACAGGGCATCTTTCGAGGCCCAGATTGCGATGTTCCCGGGTATGGTGAATCCGTCTATCAATGGTGTGATAGAACCAGAGGCAAGTGTGCAGCCGATGATAGACCGCTATAGCAACATGGAGGAGGTTCTGGCATGGAAGATGCCGGGAGCCGGCGGCGGTGGTTATCTGGCACTGGTAGTAAAGGACAGTCTTAAATTTGCTGAGAATCATGACGAAGCCATCCATCTTCAGATACGAAGGGCATAACTATCTGGTGCCCTTCCTCATCATCAGCAGCCTCTTCTTCATGTGGGGCTTTGCCCATGGCATCCTGGAAGTGCTGAATCCGCATTTCCAGGAGTCGTTTCATATAAGCAAGGCGATGTCGGCCCTGACGCAGACTGCTGTCTATGGTGCCTACTTTCTGATGGCGCTGCCTTCCGGATGGATTATCCGGAAGTGGGGCTACAGGAGGGGTGTGATAACAGGACTGGTTCTCTTCGGTATCGGTGCTCTGATGTTCATACCAGGAAGCAGGATCAACAGTTTCTACTTCTTCGTTCTGTCGCTGTTTGTGATAGGATGCGGACTGACCTGTTTGGAAACGAGTGCGAATCGTATACTACGGTACTGGGACATCCTGACAAGGCGGAGAGCAGAATCAACCTGTCGCAGTCGCTCAATGGTATCGGCTGGATTGTTGGACCGCTGGTTGGCGGACAGCTTCTGTTCTCGGGTGTCAACATCGCTATTCCTTATGCTCTGGTGGGTATCTTCGTGCTTGCTGTGGCGCTGGTCCTGTCAAGGATCAAGTTGCCGGACCCAAGGAGAGCGCATGAGGCGGATACGAACGAGAAGGTGGAGGAGAAGCCGATGCGAGTGATGGCATTCAGTTTCGGTATGCTGACCTTGTTTCTTTATGTGGCTGCCCAGACGGGTGTGAACAGTTTCTTCATCAACTATGCAGAGGAGAGTATTCATATAGAGAAGCAGACTGCCAGTCTGTATCTCGCCTTTGGCGGAATGGGTCTGTTCTTTATCGGCAGGTTGGCTGGTGGTGTCTTCATGAATTATATCCAGCCAAGGCTGGTGCTGCTGGTCTGTGCCATCCTCACCTTTGTAGCCACATTGATTGTGGTGGTATGTAGCGGAACCTTATCTCTCATTGCGTTTTTCGCCCTGTATCTGGGAGAGAGCATCATGTTTCCGACTATCTTCTCGCTGGCATTGAGGGATGCGGGTACAAAGACCAAACTTGCCTCTTCATTGCTTATCATGACGATAGTGGGTGGAGCGGTTGCTCCTGTAATCATGGGGTATATAGCGGATACTACGGGGAGCATGGCGATTGCCTTTTTGATACCACTAGTATGTTATGGGGTGATTGGAGGGTATGCTTTTTCGAATCCCTCTGCCTCCCTTTAGCCAAAAGGAGCTCCACTTTCTCCCCAAGCCCCTCTTCCTCTGGAAGCGGGGATGTAACCACCCTCCGGTGCTCAGAACCGCTTCGCTCTAAGGTTGGCGGGGCATCAAAGCCCTCGCCAAATTGTGCGGGATGGGACCGCCTGGGGGAAGAGAGTTTATAGTTAACAGTTTATAGTTGATAGTTTGCAGCTTATATCCAGGGAATTTGATGATAAGTTGTTGAATTATTGTGAATTTCTAGGTGTTTTAGAATCAGCTTATTGGCATAGCCCAATCAATGGGCTATGCTGATGAGTTTACTACCTAGAGCTGTTTCTATACGAGCAATGGTTTGAGTCGTAAAGTTATGTCTGCCTGTTAGCCATTTCGAGATTTCTGAGTCTCGCTTGTTGAGCAATCGGGCGAAATCCTTTTGGGTGAGTCCCTTGGCTTTCAGAATCTCACTAATGCGCTCGGCAATACCGAAAGACAAATCGAACTCTGCCTTTTGCTCGGCTGGTATCGCAGCGAGACAATCACGGAATAATTTGTTCTGTATCATGACGCTTAAATTTCAAAGGTTGCACTTTCTATGTCTGTAATCATATTCTTTTCAATGGTAATGATGCCATTCTCAATGTAGCAAAAATAATACTTTTATTGATAGCTTGTTCACTTTTAAGTGAATATTTAGTATGAATTAACTTAGATTGTAAAACAATGATACAATCCTACACAAAATATAAACAATTCAAGTCTTTGGTGGATGCCAAGGAGAATGGAAAAGCTGTGAGAAGCGGCTTGGACTTCCTGCGCTTCGTGGCAGAGGAATACTGCCGCTTGGAAGTGTATAACAACCAAGAATGTGATGGGAATGATTTCTTCACTTATCAAGTGGAGAAAGAACTGGCACAGGTGCTGAGAGACGAGGCTACTCCTATAGAATCTGTTGCTACTGCACAGAAAGAGATGGCTGAGATTGAGAAGATGGAGGCTTACGATGACTATTGCCTTTGCTTCTTTGACCATATCCGTGAGGCTATCAACTTCAGATTGGCGGATGCGGATACTTATCTCGCTGACCTTGATAAGCAGATAAGGCATCATACATACGAATATAAGAGATTGGTGAATGACGAAAACTTTGATCAGTTGAGTTCTCTATTCAGATTCGAGGAATTGGGCAAGCTGCTCATCAAGAAGATAGAGTAGCTGCGGACTCATGGTAGAGAGTATGAAGTGGATGCAATCATGGAGGAATATAAGTATGTGCCTGATGTCTGCTCCTTCAAAATCAATGAACTTCTCGAAAAGGGATTGGAGAATGATGCCTTGAAAGAGATAGACAAAACGATTGCTGTATATGGCGATGATGGATACAATACCACTGAACCTTGGCATCTGCAAAAGATAGAAATATTGGAAAAACGTAATGACAAGGCTAGCGTTATTGAGGAATACCGCAGATTGTTCCGACAGTTCTTGGTGGACAAGCGACCTTACTTCGAGAAGCTGAAAGAGAGTTGGTAGCCAAGGCGGATTGGGATGAATTTGTTGTGAAACTCTTCGGGGATATTCCACATATCACGGATGATATTTTGATTTAGAACATATACTATGGTTATACTGAAGAATTTACCATTTAGAGATAAACTCAACTTGGCGATGATGATTGAGTACGATACGAAGAAAGTGATTCAAGAACATGCAAAGTTGATAAATGTGAGTTTGCCATCATCCTATCGTAAAGGAGAAATGGCGGAAGGACTTGCTACATTGTTTCAGCATGATCCTTTCTATACGGTCAACCAACTTCCGATGGACGAACAGAAATTAATAGCCCAACTCATCAATCTGAAATTTGACGAGTGTGTTGAAGTGCCAAGAAATAACGAAAAGCATCTTATGATGCAGAAAGTTCATTTGGTGGTGACATACGAGGATGGCAATACTTGGAAGCTATTTATGCCTGATTGCGTAAGGACAATACTAAGAGATACTACGGAAAGTCAGATAGGTGATATTCCTGGCATGATGGAATACCGCAAAGTATTGGAGAGTTTGACGGAATGTAACATCAAGTTGCAGGAAGTGATGGACAAAGAGGCTGGCAAGATTCCTATGTCACAAGCTTCCAAGCTGATTCTGAACCAACTGGAGAAGCAATATATAGAAAAGCGTGAGGAACTTCGCAAAATTCAAGCGAAATATTCATGGGCTTCTGATAAGAAAAATCCTGTACAGCAGAGCATCGCCGATGCCTTGATGTATATCGGATTTATGAAATTGGTATGAATGCTAGTTATGGTATTCTATATTTCTTTTGAATGAAGAAAATCAAATTTTATGACTACCAGCAGAAGATGCTGGAAGACATCATCAACGTGCTGACCTCTGCTGCTACCAGTAAATTCTACAATGAGAATGGTAAGAAGGAGCGGGTAGGCAGTTCGGTGATGGTGCAGATGCCGACAGGTACGGGAAAGACTTACGTGATGGCGGCTGTGGTGAAATGGTTTCTTGATAACCATGACACGGGCGAAGTGTGGATTGTGGCGCACCGGCGTGAACTGGTGGAACAGATGCAACAGACGCTGGACAGATTCTGCCTAGACTATGGGGAGAAGGAAATGGAGCTGAAAGCGAAAGTAAGGATAAGGGTGCTCTCCATTCAATGGTTGAACAGACATATCGACGAACTGGAAGGGGCGGAGTGTACGCCAGGACTCATCGTAGTGGATGAGGCGCACCACGCTATAGCAACCTCCTATCAGGACCTGTTTGAAAGGAATAGAAAAGCCTTGAAACTCGGTATGACGGCAACTCCATGCCGCATGAACAAGAAATCCTTCAGCAAGCTGTTCGAGATATTGTTGAAATCTCCATGTACCAATGACTTTATCCTGCGTGGGTATCTGGCACCCTACGACTACGTGGTTATCGGCAAGTACTCCAACGATCAGTTGACCGTGAACCAGCTGAAAAGCCGAGGCAGCGATGGCGACTATGCCATCAAGGAGATGGACGAGAAACTGAATATTCCGCAGACCATCCAAAGGCTCTACGACAGCGTGAAGAAATATGCTGACGGCAAGAAGGGAATTGTATATGCCATTGACATTGTGCATGCCCAGGCGATAGCGACATGTTACAATGCGCTCGGATTGAAGAGTGTCGCTCTCGATAGCAAGACTCCAGCCAAGAAACGCAAGGAGATGGTAGAGGCATTCAGGCGCAGTGAGATAGACTGTCTGGTGAACGTGAACCTCTTCGATGAGGGGTTTGACTGTCCTGACGTGGAGTTTATCCAGATGGCCCGTCCTACACTGTCACTTGCCAAATATCTGCAGATGGTGGGGCGTGGGTTGCGCATCAACCATGAGAACAAGGATAAGGTGTGCATGATAATCGACAATGTAGGTAACTACCGCAAGTTCGGTTTGCCTGACAAGCCTCGCAACTGGGAGGGTATGTTTGCAGGGTTGAGGGCTGGCAAGGGTATCATTCCAACCTATGTGAAGAAGATGCAGAACATCATTGCTGTGAATGATGAGATGATAACGGTGAAAAAGGCGAATACGGCAAGGAAGAAGATGACAGCCAGACAACTTAATGAATATCTGAAGAATGTAGAGCCTTTCCAACAGGATGGCAGATGGGGGCTGAGGGTGAAGGATGACATCATCGTGAAACCTATCTACACTTATATCTCCAACTTCAGAGGTGATTATGCCGAATGCAGAATAGGCATACAGAGATGTTTGTATGGACTATTGGATAGGAGGGGTAATATTATCCTACCTCCGGAATATAAAGACATATATAGATGGAATGAACATACGGTTGAAGTAAAAGGTAACGATGGTTACAGCAGGACCATTGAATTGTAACGGCTAAGAAAACTATAAAGATGGAACGCAAGAAACAGACTGGACATTTGTCAGTCCTCCCATTTTAAATCCTCTTAATGAGCTAAGAAAGGAATAGCTCCAAAGCGTCCTTTCAAGTAGCCTTTTTGAATGTCCAAATCATTTCGTGCAATAAAGAAGCAACAAATAACGTAAAAACAGATGTTACTTCTAAAGGGTTACTGGTTAAAGATCCGTGCCAACAAGTAAGAATATATTGGAATCTGATAAATGCTTTGGTTACTATCGTTAAAGTTTGATAATATTAGTTGTTTTTTTTGATTTTTAAGATTTGAGTCTTATCTTTGCAATTGTTTTCACGCCTTACCTTAATTGACGAATGCCGAGTGAGAAAGACGGGAAGAACAAGCATATAGGAAATGGCGTTTACAAGCGCACTTGGTTACACACACTTGGATACTATAATATCAAAATCAGGATTAGAAAAATACAAGGCAGTTATAGACCGCCCAATAGGATATAAAAATAGAAAACTTATTATCAGCTGCACCTGAATAATTCCATTGGTAGCATATAACGTATAGTAAGATTTCAAAATTATCTTGGACGTGACAAAGTGTATTCCACTACTGGCTTGTATAGGATGTTTCAGGAGTTCAGGACTGTTTGACTGAGTAGCTCGTACTGCACCAACACTGTTTCCCTTATGTATGTATTCGTAATTATTTGGGTCCGTATAGGTGCATTGGACATAAAACGTAATTGCATGTATGGTTGAAATAAATCCATTATGTATTTAGCGTTATTAATTTTTTAAAAGTCATGAGAAGGGAACTTTTGCTCTTATCTTGTTGCGTGGTCATCCCAAGCATTTGTAGTGCACAAGAGAAGTCTGACACAGCAATGGTAGAAAAGAAAGCAGAACGCAATGTGATGCTCAATGCATCCGATGCCAATGCACCTCGTTACATTCAGATAGGTCTTCCAAGTGAAGATGTAAATGTGTACGAGAACGGATTACCAGTCGTTTATTCTTCTTACGTCCATCCTGTATCTGCTCATTGGAGAAGTGATGGTAGCTTGGTAGAGGTAGGATTGATGAACCCACAGGAATCAGCCATAGCTACAGGAAACATTGCTTATTCTGTAAACAGTTTCAGCGACTTAGGCAGTAATACGTTCAAGGGTATTTTGAATTACAAAGGCAACCATTATGGTATGCATCAGTTTGATTTGAACGTTTCAGGACCTCTGGCTAAAGGCTGGACTTATGCCTTGAATATGTATCAAAACTTTGATCCGGGAACCTTTGACTTGAAGTTTACCAACTATAATGACCGTACCCAGATTTATAAGGGTGCCCTGACAAAGCATTGGGGAAACAGAGGTCAGTTGTCTTTTCTCTACAAGTTCTCAAACAGTCAGCGTATGGGTTCCATAACCCAGTTTGCACCATTTATCTATCACACTAATGGTGATGTGACAGAATTGGACGGCTTTAAATTGGGTACATCTTCATACGTTCCAGCTTCTCAGAACTTCATGTACCGTGATATGAAGACAGGTGAAGTGAAAAACACTACTATCAATGATTGGAACAAAAGCAAATCTCACGAATTTGCTGTATTATTCAAATGGGATTTAGGTAATGCATGGAACTTGGATACAAAGGCTAAATATACCTGGGTTGATGCTAATTATGCCGACTTTGGCGGCAGTTCCATCATGAATGTCAAAGATGGAAAGGTTGAGGGTAATACGAATACGTATTATGACAAGAATGGAAAGCTTTATACAGGTATGATGGATGGTCGAAGAATCTGGTTTCATACTGCAAAGGCAAAATCTTTCCTTCTCACCTCTGAGGTGATGAGAAACTATGGCCAGCATCATCTTAAAATAGGTCTCAACGAGTGGAACTTTGACTTAGACTACTGGTCTGCGTCAACACAATGGGATGCCAGTGTAAAGGAGTATCCAGAGTTTCTATCACATTCCATGGTTTCAGACCCGACTGCCAGAACAACTTATTATGGATTCAATGAGATTTCTACAGACTATGCTATCGGTAATGAGAATAAGTTAGCAGGATATTTCACAGACGAATGGCGTCCTATTGAAAGCCTCCGTTTCTTCTATGGCGCACGCTTAGAGTGGTGTCGTATGTCTGTAGACCAGTTGCCTTATGCACGATTTGCAGACATGTATGTCGGTGCAACCAATGCAGACGGTGTAACCATTACACCACAGCACAGAACAAAGAATAAACTCAATTATGCATTTACAGTTTCGGCTACATGGTCCTTTTATAAAGGTATGGGACTCACCGCTGACTTCACTCAAATGGAACGCTCTCCTCGCATGACAGATTATGCCAATATGGGACCGCAGGACCTGCGTCTCCGCATTCCATTGCTCCGTGGCGGTATATACTATCGCAATAAGTGGATTGATGTAACATCAATGATAACCTGGATTCAGAAAACGAATAATACAGACCAGCAGGATATAACCAAACCTGGCACTAGTATTTCAAAGACAACATCATTAAATTATAGCATTCAGACTGTTGGATGGACAACCAATGTGGAACTTGACCCTTTCAAGGGTGCGCATCTTCATGCCCTCTTTACTTATCAGAAACCAACATACAAGGACTATTCTGTGACAGTAAAGTTTGATGATGGTGAGACCGCTGACTTAAACGCCACTGGTAACATTGTCAAGGAAATACCACAGATACTGATTGAGCTTGACCCAAGTTATACCTTTTACAAGGATAAGATGACTGTATGGGGCAGTTTCAGATATTTTGGAAAAACGTATGCTAACCTTTCAAATGCCCTTTGGTTTAACGGCCATTGGGAAACTTTCGCAGGTGTGAAATGGAATGCTACCAACAAATTATCATTCAATCTTGGTGTAGTCAACTTCCTGAACCAAAAAGGTGCCAGCGGTACAATATCCGGCTCAGAACTTATTGGTCCGGAAGAAGCCAAGCGATTCAATGGCTACGTAATGTCCGGACGCTATCTTCGTCCTTTCACTGTTGAGTTTGGAGCAAGTATAAAACTATAAATACCTATTGATTATGAATAAATTATGCAATTTTATGGTACTTTTTATGGCTTTGTCTGGTAATGTATATGCCCAGAAGACAGAGCCATGGAATGACCCTTTGGTGAACAACATCAATCGTAACGAGCCTGTTTCTGATTTCTTCGGCTATGAGAATAAGGAACTGTCTGACAGAAATGACAAGAAACTTTCAAAGAGATTCTTGTCTATTGAAGGAAATTGGAAATTCAATTGGGTGCAGAATGCCAATGAGCGTCCTTTAGATTTCTATTCTCTCAATCTTGATGATTCTAATTGGGGTAAGATGCCAATTCCTGGATGTTGGGAGTTGAATGGCTATAGCGTGCCAGTATATACCAACATAAAATATGAGTGGGAAAATGAATGGGAATCAAATCCTCCTTATGTGAAGGATCTTGGCAACTACGTCGGATCTTACCGACGTAAGATTGTAATTCCTGAGAATTGGAATGGTGACAATATAATATTGCACATCGGCGAATTTTCCAGCAATATCAACCTATATGTAAATGGAAAGTTTGTTGGCTATGCTGAAGACAATAAGGTTGCTGCGGAATTTGACATTACTAAATATGTAGAACCAGGAAAAGAGAATCTGATAGCCATGCAGCTGATGAGATGGTGCGATGGCTCTTATTTTGAGGATCAGGACTATTGGAGACTTCGCGGTATTGCCAGAGAGAACTATATCTATGCTCAGCCGAAGTCACATATTAAGGACTTGAACGTAACCTCTTCCTTGTCCGATAATTATAAAGACGGTATCTTTGCCATTCATTTTTCTACGGAATCATGTGATGGAAAGAATGTTCTGGTAGAATTGATAGACAAGAAAACTGGCAATACGGTTTTTGAAAGAAAGCAACAGTTACAGGGGGGCAGTTCAACAGTAGAGTCAACCATTCAGAATGTAGCCAAATGGACAGCAGAAACGCCGAATTTGTACACACTCAGAGCGACACTGATGGATGGAGATAAAGTATTGGAAGTCATTCGCCAAAATGTCGGTTTTAGAAAAATCGAGATCAAGGGAAAACAGCTCTTGGTAAATGGACAGCCTGTTCTTATCAAGGGTGTGAACCGTCATGAGATAGATCCTGATGGAGGATATGTTGTCAGTGTTGAGAAAATGATTCGTGACATAAAGGTTGCCAAGCAATTAAACATCAATGCTATACGCACCAGCCACTATCCAAATGACCCACGCTGGTATGATTTGTGTGATGAATATGGTATTTATGTTATGGCTGAGGCAAATCTGGAAAGCCACGGAATGGGATTTGGTAAAGAGACTCTGGCTAAAAATGAGTTGTTCAACAAGACACATATTGAGCGTAACATGCACAATGTGAAGGTTCTCAAAAACCATCCTTGTATCATTATGTGGAGTCTTGGTAATGAAGCAGGTTATGGTAAGAACATTGAGGATGCCTACGATTGGGTGAAGGCATATGATAGTTCTCGTCCAGTGCAATACGAAATGGCATGTTCAACAGGCAAGCATGATGAAACCCGTCCTGTTGAGTCATACGAGTTGGCTGGTCTGAAGGCTGGCAAGACTGACATTTTCTGTCCTATGTATGCTGATTACGACAGTTGTAGAGCATATCTGGAAAAGGACTATTGTGACAAACCTCTTCTTCAGCAGGAGTATGCCCATGCCATGGGTAATTCTATGGGTGGATTCAAGCAGTATTGGGATTTGATCCGTCAGTATCCTCAGTATCAGGGTGGTTTTATCTGGGATTTTGTTGATCAGGGTCTGCGCGACAAGAGCAAGATAACTGGTAATCAGATCTATGCCTATGGCGGTGATTATGGTCGTTTCCCTATGTCTGACCAGAACTTCAACAACAATGGCTTGGTTAGTCCGGACAGAAGACCAAATCCTCATGCTTACGAAGTGAAATACTTCCATCAGAACATCTGGAGCAAACTTGAGAACAAGGTCAAGGGTACTGTCTCTGTATTCAACGAGAACTTCTTTGTTCCGTTGAACAACGTAAATCTCGTATATTCAATTGAGGTAGAGGGAAAAAGTATGGCAAACGGTTTAATCAACCTTGGCAAATACAATATTCTTCCTCAGACAAGCAAGACCATTGCAATTCCTGGATATGCAAAGATAGTTGCAGACAAGAAGTACAGAGGAAAGGAAAAGACACTGAATCTTTCGTACAAATTGAATAGTGATTCGCTTCTTCTAAGTAAGGATGAAGAAATCGCCCACCAGCAGTTTGTGATTAGCGACTATAAGTTCCCTGTATTGAATTCCTCTGAAACAGCCAAAGTCAAGGCTGTAGATCATGCCACGTATCTCGTTCTTTCTGCCAATGGTGTGGATGTTACCATCAGTAAGACAACAGGACTTGTTTCTTATTTGGATGTTGACAAAACACCTATGCTTGTTAGAGGATTTGATTTGACTCCAGACTTCTGGAGAGCATGCACAGACAACGATTTTGGTTCACATATGCCTACATTAAGTGCAGCATGGAATAAGCCAAGTATGGAACTGAAGAATTTTACCCGTAAGGAGAATGGTTCTGTTGTTGCCGAGTTGTATCTCAAAGAAACAGAGTCTACACTGACTCTTACCTATACACTGAATAATAATGGAGAACTGACTGTTGAACAAGATCTGAAGGTAAATCCTGATGCGGAGAACAAGCCAAATCTTCTACGCTATGGAATGGAATTGCAGATGCCTAAGGAGTTTGATAGAGTTGAATTCTACGGAAAGGGTCCTAACGAGAATTATGCAGACCGTAACAACTCCGACAGATTGGGAATTTTTACCCAGTTGGTAAAGGATCAGTATTATCCATACGTCCGTCCACAGGAGTCTGGCAACAAGACGCAGGTAAGATATTGGAAGGTTCTGACAAAAGACAATAAAGGTCTGGAGTTTTTCTCCAATGAGCCAATGGAGTGTTCAAGCCTGAACTATCTGACTTCAGATCTTTACCGTGGACCAGTAAAGAATCAAGAACATTCTGGAGACCTTGTACCACGAGACTTTACCTCTGTACACATTAGTCAGAGACAGATGGGATTGGGATGTATCAATACATGGGGTGCATTACCTATTGAGAAATATATGCTTCCTTATCAGGATTATGCATTCAAATTCGTGATTCGTCCTGTAAGATAACCAAATAGTCCTCACTCTGAGAAATCAGAGTGAGACTGCAATCTATATTATCATTAAATATCAAACAAAAATGAAAAAGAAATTATTCATTACACTCTTGTTGGTGGGTACTACAGCACTGACAACTTTTGGACAGAGTAGCAAGAACGGAGTGAAACCTATTCTCCCGGTTCCGAGTCAAGCACAGGTTGAATGGCAGAAGATGGAGACCTATGCTTTCATCCATTTCGGATTGAATACATTCAATGATAAGGAATGGGGATATGGTGATTCTGACGTCAAGACCTTTAATCCAAAGAAATTAGACTGTGAGCAGTGGGCAAGAACTCTTGTCGCTGCTGGCATGAAAGGTGTCATCATTACAGCAAAACACCATGACGGTTTCTGTCTGTGGCCAACTCATACTACCGACTACTGTATCCGTAACTCTCCGTACAAAGACGGTAAAGGTGATCTTGTTGGAGAGCTCTCAAAAGCTTGCAAGAAGTATGGTTTGAAATTCGGCGTATATCTCTCACCATGGGATAGAAATCAGACAAGCTATGGTTCCAAATATTACGTAGAGTATTATAAGCGACAGCTCAAAGAGTTGCTTAGTAACTATGGTGATATTTTCGAGGTTTGGTTTGATGGTGCCAATGGTGGTGACGGATGGTATGGCGGTGCAGCAGAGAAGCGAACCATTGACCGCAAGAATTACTATGAATTTGACAAACTGTATCAGATTGTTGACAGCTTACAGCCTAATGCTATCATCTTTGGCGATGGTGGTCCTGGATGCCGATGGGTAGGCAATGAGAATGGATTTGCAGGTGAAACCAACTGGGCAATGATTCCTTCAAATACAGTTTATCCTGGTTACGACAAGCCAAAGCAACTGCAGTTCGGTTGGGAGAATGGTGATCAATGGACACCTGCAGAATGCGATGTATCAATCAGACCGGGATGGTTCTATCATGAAAAGGAAGACAGTAAGGTAAAAACCGTTGATCAGTTATGTGACCTTTATTACAGAAGCGTGGGACACAATGCAACATTCCTGCTCAACTTCCCTGTTGATAGAGACGGACTGATACATCCAATAGACTCTGCCAATGCAGTTAACTTCCACAAGAGAATCCTGCAGGAGATGTCTGTAAATGTCCTTAAAGGTGTTACTCCTAAAGTGGACAGCCAGCAAGGTAAGAATGTCGGTAAAAACGTTAATGACGGAAAATACGACACATTCTGGGCCTCTAAAAAGGTTAAGGGTGCAAGCATTGAGTTCCGTCTTGGTAAAGAGCGAGAAATATCTCGACTTTTGCTCCAGGAGTATATTCCTTTAGGACAGCGTGTGAAAGCATTCACTGTATATTATCTTCAGGGCAAGAACTGGGTAAAGCTCAGTCAAAAGGAAGAGACGACCACAATCGGTTACAAGCGTATCCTGCGATTTGACAAGGTAAAGACCAATGGTCTTCGCATTGTATTCGATGATGCCAAGGGTACACCATGTATTAATAATGTTGCAGCTTTCTAACATTATATAAAACTATTCATTTTTGTCCGCAATTCCAAGAATTTGGTTTTGCGGACATTTTGTTATTAGGCAAGTTCTCAATAGAAGCGAACAAATCAGAGCTTTAAGGTGTGTTAAAAAATGACTGGAAAACAACAAATAGTTTATTGCTAACTATTAAGAAATAGGAACTTGAATCAAAATGGAATTGATAGTAACGTATCAGTTCTCAAATAATAGGAAGTAGACCAATTTACAGAAGGTCCTTTTTAGTTATAGCCAAGACAGCACAAAGGCTTACGTAATACTGAAACATCAAAAGTTCCAATTTGCTGTGCAATGATGATGCGCTCGCCCGACTCTATCAAGGAGCACGTTGACAACAACTTCAACCCGCTTCCTTCCGAGTACATCAAGGAATTTATACCAATACGCCAGAAGATAAACGACCTGATGAAAATGTGCTGCGAGCAAATAGAGACAAGCAGCTATAGTAATTACAGGGAGATTCTCACCGAGGCAGATAAATGCAAGGATGAACTCTCTGTGCTCAGAAAGAAGCATATTGATCGTATGCAGAAAATGAAGGACAATACACTAATGCAGATTTCGCTTGTTTGTCTGAACGTGCTGCAGGAGAGCCAGGAGTTTCTCAGTGTTATGAGGCGTCAGCTCAGAGCTGCCAAGAAGTTCATGGAGAATTAATTATCTTCGATGCTTATTTGATAACTTTGAAAGAGCATCGCAGATTAGCGATGCTCTTTTTGGTGATACACTTGACATAAACAGTAGCAGATATGTTCGTTTATACTGCAATATAATATCTATTTTAGCGTTTATAAAAACAGACAATATAAAACGAAACGTATGAAAAGAACAATTATAGAAAAGATGATCCTCGTTATTGCCTATTCCGGTCTGATTGGTGGTATCTTATTAGGTACACTTATCAGTAAGGGTATCTGGGAATCGGGTTCTGAAATGTGCGCTCCTCGAGCGTTTTTTATGTTTGTAGGCAGTATTTTTGTTTCTGTAGGCTGCTGGGCAGTACTTTTGGAAATCATAGCTTTGTCCGATAGAATAAGAAACATTGAGAATAAAATGTCTTAGATTAATGGATTATTTGTTTGAATCGGACGGGCATCTGATAGGATTTCAACATGGTGATACCTATGGTAAGTTATATAATAAGGCAGAATGGTTTTATGATGCAGTGACCGGATTCATCATGCGCGGTTCGGCAAGTCAAAGTATTCAAAATCGCTATATGCAAGTGTTGTCTGTGGTTACGCTTCAAAGAAAAGAGTCAAATAAGTTCTATATGTACACCTTCCAAACCCTGCGTTGGAGTATTTCGACTATATAGTTTGGAAATCTGCCAACAGTTTACTTCCTGACACAGATATGTCGTACATCGTCATAAGCCGGGGCAGGCTCAAACAGCACTGACGTGGACAACTCGCTTCTTTGACACAAACACAGATTTGACCTCATATTTTGCAGGTTACAAGAAAGGTCGTGTTGTCTATATATATACAATGCACCACAATGTCTATAATGACAAATTCTTGTGCTTCGATTGGGAAAAGTTTTCGATGAGCAAGCCAAGAGAGTTTGCCGCGACATGTTTGCTTGATAAAAGCCGTAGTTTCACCGTTTACGAACCAAGGACATACAACAATGATATGAACAAGGTATATGCTGAACTGCGCTACAATTACGGGGAAAAAGGTAAGGGAAATGATGTCGCAATTCTGCAAAAGGAGGCTCGTGAATTGACGGAACTTATGATTAACCATTATGGCAAGGGAACCGAAGTGGGTAAGCAGGTAGATCATTACCGCACCTTATTTAAGGCTCTTCCTGAAAAAGCGCATATTATTACATACTGGGCAACTGCTGATACGAGAATTGCACTTGTTCTCAATCGCGACGATGCTGGCTCCAAGAATGATTACTATTACGTTCATGCAGAACCAGTCAATTAAGAGATTAAAGATTAAAATATATAACACCCTTCATTCAAAATCCGCAGATATAGTTACATATCTGTGGATTTTGTTTTAAGGGCGGAATGGAATGTTGCATTCTCTACCTATGGAAAACATTGCCCTTATCAATCATTAGCCAATTGTCTTTATGTTATGATATATGATATCAATATCAAAAACGTACTCCAATATAAGAAAGGTATTACTCTGCTGGCATATTTAAAAAATCTCATAAAAACATTCTTTTTCAGGCAAGATTTTACATTATTCCTTATTTAGGGGATGAGAGTGCTCGAAAAAAGAACGTGATTAGAACCGAAGCTGGACGCAGATTCGTTCTATACACATAAGTTAAACAACAAATGAAATCAATTAAATTCTTCAGGTTTGCAACATGAATCGTTTGCGCTGTATTTGCTGTAGCATTTGCCTCATGCTCTGATGATGATGACAATACACCTGCCATCAAGTTCTCTCCATCAACCGTTTCTGTTGCAGTCGGTGGAACACAGAGTGTGATGGTAGCAGGTGGAGATGGTACTTATACCGCTAAGTCAAGCGATTTGCTTTTTTCCAGAGCTTTTGAACAATTAGACACGATATTCGGTATAACATTCAGAAAAAACAGAAGAGGAACGCTGGCTGCGATTTTGACGATAGCTCTTCGCTCCAGACTATTTACAAGGAAAAACCGCTGAATTTCAATATAACCGTCGGCATGAGATATACCTTAGGTAGATAACACCATAATCAAAAAGCCTTAGTCTTGCGTTGGAAACAAGACTAAGGCCGTATGTTGTCTGGGTATATCAGTGGAAAAATCTAAATTATTCAGTACTGATATTAATGCTACTATTACTTGGTGGTCAACAGTTCAGACAGCGATTTCGCTAATACGGGGCGAACCCAATATTTAGTGTTCTTATTATCCCTTTGGCTAATTCCAAACCCAACTATATAAGTATCATAAACTGTAATCATAAATCTACCTCCATACCCATTATAATCCGTAGAGGTCCAAAAGTCGAAGTTATTCTGCCCAGATGTAATCTTATTATATAAGGTCAATGTGTTTTTGGAATATCCAGGCTGTACCCCAGTAAATTTAATGACATACTCTTCGTTCTCTTGGAAAATTGCAACCGATGGAGAACCTTCGACTGCTTTCCCACTTTCGAAATCGTATAGAAGTCCTCCCTTTTCGGTAATTTCATTAGCAGTCGGAGTGCGCCAGTTCTCACCCCATGCAAAATCGCTACCAGTTTTCGCTGCTTCTGTCCATGTAAGTTCTTCTGCGACATTCTTTGTGGCAAATCTCGGACCTCCAGCCCACAACTGTACCCAGTCTATGGGAGTTTCCCTACCTTTGATGAGGGCATTGACCGTGCCTTTCGTCGGACCGGAAGTAATAGTATAGTACTTACCTGCCGTCAATCCTGCATCCTTTGTAGTGTTTAACAGCAAATCGCCATTATAGACGGATATCTTCTCACCAGCTGGTACCACCACATAATTGATTTCAGCAGCTTTTGCGGTCTTTGAGAGCAGCGTTGTCTTGGCGTTACTTGTACTGACAGTAAAATTAGCAGCGTTCTTGGTAGCGGTAAGTCCTTTCACCCACTTGCCGTCGGCTGTCTTCACATTTATGTCAAGTGTGCCAGTCTTGTCCACTTCTACAATACGCAGCACAGCCACCTTAGCACCCAAGGTAATGGTCAAGCCTTTATCGCCCGTTGTCTCCTTGGCAGTCTTTCCTGCCACTGCATATTTGGCGGCTACGCCATCGAAAGATCCGTCCTGACTGGTCAAATCCACTTCGTTGCCTGGGTAATAGGCATACCAGTCGGCTGCCTCAGTGGTAGTCATTGCATCGGCACTGGAGAACTGATCGCCATCATTGGTAAACGTATAGTACGCCGAAATATTGTTGTTGCTTACATTCACCACATCATTCTTTGTAAATACAAAATTCCATGAGCCATCGTTGTCTGTCATCGTTGCACGTGTACTTACATTCTCAATAGAGGCTTTCAGGGTCATTCCCCTCTTTGTCTGAGGTTCGTTATTATCATCACCGCTACAGGATACGAGACCCATTACAGCCAACGCTAAAGCTGAATACAAAATCTTTTTCATTTTTTTGTTGCTTAAATTCAATATAATCCGTTTTCATTCCCAAATATCATCATTGTCCCCGCTTGTAACAGCATCGTTAACAGAAAAGTTTTGTGAGCCTGAGACTGGCTTGGTAGTCGGATGTTCACCACTTCCAGCAAGTATTACTGTGGGCTCGATCTCGTATGTGTACATACAAGGTTTAATGTAATTTTTCTTTTTCATAACAATTGAATACTTAAAATTTAACTTATTACTATTTGAATTTGCAAAGGTATGCATAATTCTTGGGGGGGTAATAAATTAAGTTAAAAAACAATAATTTAAGTATTCGGTTGCCATATTACACTCCCTAAGCGTAATTGATAATAATAACACAATTGATGAAAAATCTGAATTATCTCCATCGTCAATGCCATATAGTAGTCTAAGCCAGAGTCGCCCTCGAATATAATGTCGTACTTGATGCCCACATTTTTTTGACACCAAGGAATTCTTTGACATGTTTCGGTAACTACGTTCATAATAAGACAAAAAAGCTCCATAAATCAGAGCTTTAAAGTGTGTTAAAAAATGGCTGGAAAACAACAAATAGTTTATTGCTAACTATTAAGAAATAGGAACTTGAATCAAAATGGAATTGATAGTAACGTATCAGTTCTCAAATAATAGGAAGTAGACCAATTTACAGAAGGTCCTTTTTAGTTATAGCCAAGACAGCACAAAGGCTTACGCTATACTGAAACATCAAAAGTTACAATTTGCTGTGCAATGATGTGCGCTCACCTTGGCTGTCTTGGCAGGGCAGACTAAATTATGAGCTATTATAATTTGTCAGCCCATGATCCTGAACCCTTATTACCTTAAAATGATTTCATGTGAATGAAAAGCTTATGGCAACTATATCAATAACTTGGATTCTGTTTTAATTTCTTGTTTAAATCCAGACATCTTTGTGGTATTGGGAAAACCGTTGTAAACCCGGTAGATTCCTTTTCTAATGGAGTTCTTTGATCATATGCTTTGGTATATTTGCCAAAACGGATGAGATCTTGACGTCTCCAACCTTCCCAAACCAATTCCAGCAGACGCTCCTTTAGAATGTTGTCCAAATTGGCTTCCACATGAGGCATTCCTACTCGGTCTCTTATAGCGTTCAGCTCTATTGAACCATCCTCGCCATTGCGAACTTTCGCCTCGGCTTCCATCAACAGCGCGTCACCATATCTGAAAAGGACGATATCGTTGTCAACCTGCCGTCCGTCCGAATAGGCGGTTCGGTCAACCTCGTATTTGCCTACACGGGCACCTGCCGTTTGTTTATACGGACTGTCACTTAGATTCAGCTTCAATTCCAGTGGCATATACACCAAAGGCTTTCCGTTGTCTAGATATATCTTCTTTCCGTCAACAAGCACGGTATCTGCATAGAAGTTTATCTTGAATCTATTGTCAACATGATCAGTTCCGTAACCGAAAGCCTTGACGGTTGAAACAGTTGCACATGTGCCGTTTTCGGAAGAACCACCATAAGCTCCACCATGTTTGTAGTGGCGTGAGCGGTAAAGATAGTGGTATTCGTTCAAATATAAGTTCTTGTCCAAAGGGATTGTGAAGATGTTCTCCTTGGAATTTTCATTATGAACCGCAAAGTTCGATGCGTAGTCGCTCTCCAACTCATAGCCTTCTTGCCGCAGTTGCTCGCAATACCAGATGCAGGTTTCCCAAGCGTTCTTTTTCTCGCCATTCACATTGAAGTAAATGCTTTTCCCGTCCTGACGCTTGCCGTCGGTCCAGTTATCATCCGTATATATTTCCGCATTCAAGGCAAGCTTTGCAAGCAGGAAGTTTGCGACCGGGCGTGTCACACGTCCGTAATAGTTCCCCTCCTTGTTGGAATGCTCATCGGCGAGCTGTGGGGCAACATCCTGCAACTCGTCAACAATAAACTTAAATACCTCACTTCTTTCGCTTTGCGTTACCTGCTCCAATTTCACGTCGTATGATGTCACGATAGGAACACGTCCGAACATATCCATCGCATAATAGTAGAACAAGGCTCGTACAGCTCTTACCTCTGCCGTGAAATCTCTAGTCTGTTCTGCAGAAAGCAGACTCTTATGGCTGTCAATGATAGAAAGCGACTGGTTAGATATAACTATTACCTTGAAGAGATATTTCCATACATTATATAAATTAATATCATTGGCATTCCACTTGTGCTGATACATGTTCTCCCACAAACCGCCATCATACCAGTCTCCACCACGGATAGGAATCATTGCCTCGTCAGTGGTCAAGGTATTGTAGTCGCAAATACCCCGGCAAGTTCCCTGAAGCCCTTCCGACTCCTGATTGCTCCCTATGTAGTTGTACAGGGAAGCTACTGCGTTTTTGTATATATTATCGGCATTGTTGTAGATTGCCTCCTGGTCCAGCTGGTCTTTGGGATGCTCATCCAGACAGCTACTGAAACAAAGCATTAACGGGGCTGCTAATATGCATTTAATAATAGTCTTCATACTCTTTTCGTTTTAAAATTGTACACTCAGTCCCAATGAGTAAGTACGGTATAATGGATAGTTGCGCTTGTCGTCAATACCCATCGTACTGTTGACAACATAGCTATTTATCATTGGTGTCAAACCTTTATATCCGGTGATTGTTCCAATGTTGCTAATGTTGCATGATACACGCAAGGAACGAATAAGCTTGCTCCTCAAAGGCACATTGTAGCCTATTGTCAGATGCTCGAAGTTCAGGTAGTCACCTTTTTCAAGCCAGTAGTCAGAGACTCTCTGGTCTATGATGTTCTTCTTTGGAGCATCCTTAAAGACATTGTAGTCTGGGAAGCAAGCCATGCTTGTGTAAGCCAGTCCTGTTCCGTTGAAAATCTTGTGCCCGAATGCTCCATTCATCTGTATGGAGACATAGTAATTCTTGTATCTGAAACTGATGTTTGAGCCAAGGATCACCTTTGGTGTGGCTTGTCCTGCAATGTATCGGTCGCCTCCGTCGCTCAAATCCACCTTGCCATTATGATCAAGGTCCTCTATGTCGTAAGAATAGCTGCCGTTCTCGTTCTTGACAAGTCCCTTGCAATGGGGTAGGTAGAAAACGCCAAGCGGCTGTCCAACTATCTGATAGACCACGTTGTTGTCGCCGCCATTTTGACCGGCACCATCCAATGATCCAATAGCGCTGATGTTCGCTGCCGACATGTTCATTCCATTGTAATCACCACTTAGCGAGATAAGTTTGTTGCTTTGAAACGACAGATTCATATTGATGTTAAGATCCATGTCCTTCTTGCTTATTGGCTGCACGGACAAGCCCAGTTCAAATCCGCGGTTTGACATTGAACCGATGTTTGCCAGCAATGTATTGTATGCGAATGGTGGAACCGGAACCTCATAGGCATAGAGCATGTCGGTGGTCTTGGAATAGTAATACTCCGCTGTAAGCATAAGCCTGTTGGCAAAGAGACCAATGTCCGCACCGAGGTTAAACGTTGTCTTCGTTTCCCACTTCAAGTCAGGATTGTTGTTTCTTACCATACCAAGGGTTACTGTCGGAGAATTCTTAATCGGAACAATGCCTGTCTGCCTTACAGTATTCATGGTTGTGTAGGCTGTGATACCGCCAAGATTGCCGGCCTGTCCCAGACCCGTGCGGAGTTTTAGCACTGACAGCGGTTTTATGTTGGCAAGGAAGCTTTCCTTCTTCATGTCCCAAGTGAATGATACAGATGGGAAGAATCCCCATGTGTTGTTGTCACCAACCATTGACGATCCGTCGCCGCGTGCATTAACTGCTAAGGTATATCTGTCAAGCAGATTATAAGTGATGCTTCCCATTACAGAAGCCAGAGACTGGTCTTCGTAAGTGCTTTCTGTTCCACCATACGGACGGGCTGCCGTCGCACCGAGATTGTCGTAATGAAAATCGTTTGTAGGTATGCCCTTGGCATACACCCAGAAAGCTGTTTTTCTCAGCTTTCTGTATTCACTGCTTACTCCAGCAGAGACCTTATGTATGCCGAACCCTTTGTTGAAATCAAGAGATACATTGCCAAGCCATTCCTCTTTCTTGAACTCACCACGGTACACGTTGCCTTGTGCCCATACCCATGTCGGACAGAATTGTCCGTTTTCGGTAGAGCCATACAGGTAAGAGCCGAAGGTGGATACACGCCAGTTCTTATTGAAATCGTAGCTCAGCTTTATGTGCGCGTCAAAGTTCAAATCCTTGGAGTCGTTTTTCTCTTCAAGCAATATCCCGGGTGGGTTGACATGCGTTGCAGATTCGTTTTTCAGCCAGTTCCCATGCTCGTCAGTACCAGCAGGGAAAGTTGGATTCTGGCATGCTGCGGAATAGAACAGCATCTGCGTATCAAAGATGTCATGGTTCGTGAATGAAGTGCCAAACACTCCGAATTCTCCGGTTAGTCTGTCATTGAAGGCTTTCTGGGTTACATCAACTTTGGCTACAAAAACGTTATAGTCCATCTTCTTGATGATGGTGTTGTGGTCCATTACTCCGAAAGATGCACGATAGTTTGACTGTGGCGTACCTCCGCTGAATGCAAGGTAATGATTGTTCACCATACCCGTGCGTGTTATCACTTTGTAGTTATCGGTATTGAAACCTCCGTTGTTGCAATAGATACCCAATGCCTTTGCCGTTGCAACATATTCAGCAGCATTGAGCATCTCCAGGTGTTTGTACATCTGCTCGAACCCCACATTACCCTCATACGAGATCTGGAATCCTCGTCCTGTGCCTTTCTTGGTTTTCACCTCTATAACACCAGACGCTCCACGTGAACCATACATGGCGGTCTCCGCAGCATTCTTTAATATACGAAAACTCTCGATGTCTGCAGGATAGATGGTTGATAGGGTAAGTACGTCAGAAGTGACACCATCAATCAGCACTAAAGGGTCATTGCCTCCGATGATGGAGGTTGTACCACGTACTCGCACACTATTGAGCATAGCCATACGATCCAGACCGTTGGATGTCACATTGACACCAGCAGCCTGACCACTCAACACGTCAAGGGCATTGTTGGCCGCACCCTTGTTGGAATGATTTCCAACTATCTTTATTATATTACTTCCATTGTCAATGGAATCTTTCCGTTCTGCAGGAACTTGCTTTTGTGCATGAGCCAAAGAACTGCAAAAGAGCGCAATGAGAAGTAATGTAAAATCTTTTTTGCTCTTTGCCATTTTCTATTTCTTTTACTTTGGTTATGGATGATTTCCGATAAGCAAAGATAAGGTGCAATACATTAAAAAACGTATATAAACTCCAATATTTATGCATTATTAACGATAAAAATCGAAATATGTCGAGTAAATCTCTATCACAGCTGCACCTGCCCGAGAATATAACGATTCGTGGAGTTTTTTGAGAATGTAAAAAAATTGTGTTTTCCATTATTACATCACAGGTCAGCAACCATTATTATTTATTTGTATCTTAATGTTATCGTATTAAAGAATAATGGTAAAAGTCATGAATTTTTTTAAATGTAGTCAATGTGGCTACGGATATTCTTGGCGTTCTCTCATAAATAGTATATCTTTGTATGTACGTAACCGTCTGATAATCAAATGGTATTTTGTAGGAAAAAGAACCAAAAACTACTTTTTAAAGTGGACTCCTTTATTTATCTCCAAATATCGGGTTAAATATTTAAATATCTTTAGTTATTGCAACCGTAACACCATTGTCGCAGCTTCGTCAATGCCTTTCAATCTCATCGCAATCGCAATGTAATAATACTGCCGTACCTTTGCAACCGTAATCAAACGATATAGGTTATGAATGCTAAAAGGGGAATTATTGTATTAGGATTGCTCTCGGCGGCTAGCATGCCAACGTGGGCGCAACAGATTAAGGGTGTGGTTATCGACCGGAAATCGAAAGAGACACTCATCGGTGCAGTCGTCACTGTGGATGGAACCAACGTGAAGGCTATCACCAACATCGACGGAAACTTCCAGATTGATGGATTGGATAAAGACAAGAAATATACACTATATATAAATTATGTAGGATATAAGACTCAAAAAATTGACGGGGTTCAGGCGAAGGACGCAGACCAGGTGATCGCGCTGCAACCTGATGAACAGCAGCTGAAAGAGGTGACCGTTACCGCAGTGGAAAGGCGTAATACGGATGCGGCAATGATACAGGTGGCCAAAAGCAGTCCCGTCATCGTGAGTAATGTTTCGGCACAGGAAATATCCAGAACTCAGGATACGAATGCGGGTGAGGTGATACGCCGAGTGCCAGGCGTGAGCCTCATCGACGATAAATTTGTGATGGTTCGCGGATTGTCACAGCGCTACAACAATGTGTGGGTGAACGGAGGAGCAGTGCCTAGTTCTGAGGCTGATTCCAGGGCATTCTCCTTCGACATCATCCCAAGTTCGCAGATTGACAACCTTACCATCGTGAAGTCGCCAACGGCTGAATATCCCGCTGATTACTCAGGCGGTTTCATCATCGTCAACACCAAGGAGATTCCGGCAGAAAACAGTTTCAACATCGCCGTGGGCGGAAACTGGAATACATCTTCTGCCTTCAAGGACTTTTCTTACTCAAAAGGTTCCGGAACCGATTTCCTTGGGTTCGATAATGGCTTGAGAAACCTGAATGGGGGCATCCATGCTGACTTGAATCCACAGCTCGATGCCAACGGAAAACCGGTGGGCGATTATGCTACTTCGCTCCTGGGCAACGGATTCAATAATGATTGGCTCATCAAGAACAAGAAGCCTTTGGGCGACTTGAAACTGGCAGTCAGCCTGAACCAGCGCTGGATGCTCGGCGGAAGAACACTCGGCATGCTCGCCGCCCTGAACTATACCAACGAATACCGCACCTACGAGAACATGGAGAACAATCTCTATGGCATCTATGATGCGGCAAACGACAAGCCAAACTATCTTCGTCACTCTATTGACGATCAGTATAATAATAACGTGAGACTCGGAGCAATGCTCAACTTCACCTTCCTTTCCAAGGACGGCAATCACAAGTATCAGCTCAAGAACATCTTCAACCAGTTGGCTACCAGCCGATATACCTGGCGTGATGGCGTGAGCGCCCAGTCGAACCTGGAGAGAAGCGCAGAGTATTACTACCGCAGTAGAACTACATATAACGGTCAGCTTACCGGTAAGCACACCTTCACTAGCGATGCCCTTGACTGGAGTATCGGGTATGCGTATGCCAACCGCCATTTGCCTGACCGTCGTAGATACCTCATCGACGATGCTCTAGAATCGGGCGTTTATGCCCTGAGCACCGGCAACGACATATCCCGCGAGTGGACTCAACTCGACGAACACATTCTCTCTCTTGGTGTAAATGACAAGCACCACTTCAAGTTTGGCAACTTTGAGCCAGACTTGCAAGTGGGTGCCTACGGGGAGTATCGCAGCCGAGAATACCAGACCCGCAACTTCATCTACAACTGGAATGTTTCAGATAACAACCTGCCATCCGACTTCCGCCACAGCGACATCCCAACCCTGCTCTCCAGCGAGGCAAACATGGGTTACGACAAGCTGTATCTTCTGGAGGAAAAGCAGATGCGCAACAACTACCGCGGACACAACACCTTAGGCGCAGGATACCTGGCGTTGTCTCTCCCCTTTGGCAAACTCGGCATCCACGCCGGTGTCCGCTTCGAGCATAATGATATGGAACTCATCTCCAATTCCCGTGACTACGAGAAGAGAGAATCGAGCCGTCATTACAAGACCGATGATGTTTTTCCATCTCTCAATACAACATATAAGATCAACGACCAGCACCAGGTGCGACTGTCGTATGGCCGCAGTATTAACCGCCCGGAATTCCGTGAAGTATCGTCGTCGGTGTATTACGACTTCGACCTTGCCAGCAATGTGCAGGGAAACACTGAGTTGAAGGACTGTTATGTCGATAACCTCGACCTGCGATATGAGTGGTATCCATCCCGTGGAGAGCTCATTTCGCTGGCAGTCTTCTACAAGCACTTCGATTCTCCTATCGAGTGGACCTATACGGTGGCAGGTGGCACTGACTTGATTTACTCTTACAAGAATGCGAAGAGTGCCAACAACTATGGTGTGGAGCTGGATATCAGAAAGAATCTCGGATTCATAGGATTGAAGGATTTCAGTTGGTCGTTTAACGGTGCTCTCATCAAAAGCAAGGTTCAGTTTGAGAAGGGAGCGAAGGAAGAAGACAGACCGATGCAGGGTCAGTCGCCATACCTTATCAACACCGGCATCTTCTATAAGAACGAGCCATTAAAGATGGATATCGCCCTGCTTTACAACCGCATAGGCAAGCGAATCATCGGTGTGGGCAGAAGCGAGGGAAGCACAGGCGATGACTCCAACGCCCGAGTGCCTCACAGCTACGAGATGCCCCGCAATACCATCGATTTCTCGCTGGCTAAGAAATTCGGAGACCATCTGGAGCTGAAGCTCAACGTAAGGGATCTTCTTGCAGAAAAGATATATTACAAGCAGTTTGCTGATGTAACGTATAGCGACGGAAGCAAGAAGGAAGTAGAAGAAATAGCAAGATGCTACAAGCCGGGCAGAAACATCGGTTTGCAGGCAATCTATAAATTTTAGAGACTATCCGTAGAATTTCAAGAAAGATAATATTAGATATTTGTTTAATAAAACAGAAAACAATGATGAACAAGATGTATTTTTTAGGATGCATGGGCATCCTCGCAGCATCTGCCATGTTGAGCAGCTGCAGCAGTGACAATGACGATCCAACTCCTTCTCCAAATCCAGGATCAGAAGTAGTTTACAAGTGGACAACCAATGGTGGCTTGAAGGCTTGCGACCACATCCTCTTCGGAACAGATGACAAGGAAAACGCCAACGGAACACAGATTGGCAACGGCGACCAGGAATTCGTCTTCACAGGCAAGCAGACTTTGAAGAAAGGCACTTATCTCCTCAAGGGATGGGTATATATTGCAGATGGTGCTGAGCTTACCATCGAACCGGGAACTATCATCAAGGGCGACAAGCAGACCAAGGCGGCACTCATCGCTGAGCGTGGCGGCAAGCTCATCGCCAAAGGTACAGCCACAGAGCCTATCGTCTTTACATCTGAAGAGGCTGCCGGCAGCAGAAAGCCTGGCGACTGGGGTGGCATCATCCTCTGCGGCAAGGCTAAGAATAACCAGCATGAGCAGCAGATAGAGGGTGGTCCTCGTACCAAGCATGGTGGCGCAGATGATGCTGACAATTCAGGAGCCTTGAGTTATGTACGCATTGAGTTTGCCGGTTATCCATTCCAGAAGGATAAGGAGATTAATGGTTTAACCTTAGGTTCTGTAGGTTCAGGCACAGAGATTGACCACGTTCAGGTATCTTATTCCAATGATGATTCCTTCGAGTGGTTTGGCGGTACAGTAAACTGCAAGTATCTCGTAGCCTACAAGGGATGGGATGATGATTTCGATACCGATAATGGTTTCTCAGGAAAGGTGCAGTATGGTCTTTCTCTGCGCGACAGCAAGATAGCCGATACCTCTCAGAGCAACGGTTTCGAGAGCGACAACTGCGCCGATGGTGCTACCGTGGATCCTCGTACCAAGGCAACCTTCTCTAACATCACCTTCGTAGGTCCTAAGGTATTGGATTCTAAGTTCCAGAACACCACAGATTATATCACTGCCGGAGCATACAATCCAAACAACGGTTCTGCCCTCGGCAAGTTCCAGTCAGCCATGCAGATTCGCCGTTCTTCTAACCTCAACTGCATCAACTCTGTAGCCTTAGGCTGGCCTATCGGTTTGATTGTTGATGGGGAGAAGGGTGAAACCGTGAAGGATGCCAAGGATGGCAAGTTCAAGCTTCAGAATGTATATTTCGCTGGTATGGATGCCGTTGGTACTGATGCCAACAAAAAGTATGAGGATTATCTCTACGATGCAGCGAACAAGAAGGATATCGACAAGAATCAGAAGTCATACAGCAACACCTTCTTCTTCTCAGAGCAGAGCAACAAGTATTTTGATTCATGGACTTCATTGGTTGGTGCAGATGGCTATACTCCTATCGCAGGAAGCCCATTGCTTGGTGCCGCAAGTTTCGCTGGCTGGACAGGTTTCGACACCGTAACCTACATTGGAGCCTTCGATGGCAGCAACAACTGGATGAGCGGTTGGACCAACTTCGACCCTCAGAATGCAAAGTACTAGAAAAAGATTAGTACCAGAACAAGAATTAGAATCGCTAATTTCTATTTTGACTATAAGGTTTTCTTTTATTGGGGCATGGCGCAGTGATTTGCGCCATGCTTTTTTTGTAGTATGGAGAAAAATGAGGCAATAGCATTTTTTGTAACAGTTCAAAAAACAGAGAAGCATCGTGAAATATTAGTCATACATTTGCAGTAAAGATGATGACCTACAATCCCTATCTCTTCTAAGGAAGTAACCATGAAGGTTGATGAAAAAAGCAACTTCAAACAACATCTCTCCATTTTTACTTTTTTTTATCACAAAAAAAGAATGATATTGCGAAGAAATAGCTATCTTTGCAATATTATATAATAAAATCGCATAAGTATGCCAACAAACAAGAATGCTCAACAAAGATATAAGATACTGGACAGATGTTTCAGTAACATTAAAATATAAGACAATGAAACAAAATATTATAGACTGTATCAATCATTTGGCTAACGAAAAGGAGCCTTTCCTTTTTGTCGTCAACTATGCAGGTTCGGAAGCATACATACGGAAGCTGTCTGAAATAGCTACCGATGAATGCCTTTATGACTTTGAGGGTATAACCAATGTAAAACGACAGTCACTCTCTTCGGTTACCAAACATCCGACGTGGAAAGTATTTGAGCCAAATTTTGAAGATTACACGAAAAGTTTTGAAACTGTCAAAAGCAACATCCTGCGTGGAAACTGTTATCTTGCCAACCTTACTTGTAAGGTGGCTGTGGACTGCAACCTTACGTTGGAGGACATCTTCCTACGTGCTAAAGGCAAGTATAAGATTCTACTAAAAGACAATAATAGCAATATGCAGTTCGTGTGTTTCTCGCCGGAAACATTCGTGAGGATAAAGAACGGAATGATATTTTCTTATCCGATGAAAGGAACCATTGACGCGTCATTACCCGAAGCAGAGCAAGTGTTGATGAGCGACAAAAAAGAAGCTGCCGAACATGCTACCATTGTGGATCTGATTCGAAATGACCTTAGCCGTGTGGCGGAGCATGTAAGGGTGGATAAATACCGTTATATTGATGTGCTCCATACCAATAAGGGGAATATTCTCCAGACCAGTTCCGAAATAAGCGGCAAGTTGCCAACTGGTTATCAAAAGCACATCGGAAACATATTGGATGCAATGTTGCCCGCGGGTTCCATAGCAGGTGCGCCAAAGGACAAGACTATGGAAATAATCCATGAGGCGGAAGGCTATGACCGTGGATTCTATACAGGAGTCATGGGTATATATAATAATGGTGAACTCAACTCGGCTGTAATGATACGCTTTCTTGAAAATGACGGTCTGGGAACGTATTTCAAGGCAGGAGGAGGCATTACTTCGAAGAGTGATTGCAGTAAAGAATACGAGGAAGTGTTACAAAAAGTGTATCTTCCTTTTGAATAGAATAGATTTTAATATGGCACAGCAATTCGTAGAGACAATAAAAATTGTGAATGGAAAGACACAAGCTCTTGCATACCATCAGGAAAGAATGGAAAGAACGATCTGTAAGTTCTTTCCTACATTATGCAATGCGTCCATGCCTTCATTGGCAAAACTGATAAATCCAACGGAAAGTATGGATTTTTACAAGGCGAGAGTGGTGTATGGCAAACAAGGCGTTGAAGCAGTAGAATATGCTCCGTATTTTATTCGAAACATAAACTCCCTTCAAGTGGTCGCAGACGACACGATAACGTATGGCTATAAAAGTACCGACCGCAGTCGCCTCAATGCCTTGGTCGCACAGAAAGGAAACTGTGACGACATCATCATCGTCAAACATGGACTTTTAACGGATACCTCATTCACGAACCTTGCCATATTTGACGGTAAACATTGGGTGACTCCCAGACATCCCTTATTGGCAGGCACAAAAAGAGCCGCACTATTGGACAAGGGAATGATACAAGAAGCAGATATTACATTGGAAGATTTGCGAAATGCCAACAAGGTAAGTCTTTTTAATGCAATGATTGACTTTGGTGAAATAGAAATAGCAATAGAGAATGTCCACTTTTGAACATTCTCTATTTATCTTCTGCAAAGATAGGAAAAAGAAAATAAAAAAGAGTTCCCGTAGTGGGAACTCATATACAATAATTATAAACAATTAAAAAAATAAACAATGAAAACGGATATCGTTCGTGCCAGGACTATATGCGACCACATACCAACGTTTCTTGAAAGCCTTCACGAAATAAGGATGGATGTCAAACTCATAATACTTCTCGGTATTATAGCTGTAGTAGGAGATAACGATGGCATGGAGATTGTAGATGAAGGTTCTGCGGGAGAGTTCCGTTCCCTCGTTGAGTTCTGATTTCTTCCATCTTCTTTGGATTTCCCGTAGGGTGATGCCGCCTCTATTCCTTCCAAATGGACGGTGAGAGTAGGGCAGAGGCAATCCTTCGTGCCTTTCAGCAGTATACACTTGTAGATTGGGCCATTATATGATAGGGTGTCTTTACTCCTTCACCCTGCTCGTTGAGCACCGTGTTGGTGAAGTTGTCATATTCGTCAATGATGAGATAGGTACGAAGATTCAGCTTCTTCGATTCATCGTTGATAAGTATCAACTTGTCTACGGCGTCTTCCGCCTCGAAGACCTTCTTTACAAAATCCTCCGAATAGTATTGACGGTAGACATCCACAAAACTATCCAGCTTCACTTTGCAATAATGGTTAAACTTGTCTTCCAACTGGTCGATACGTCCGCCTACTTGCGAAAAATCAAGATAGAGAACCAGGTATTTACCTTGAAGGGGAGTAGGATTCTTGCCAATCCACAGATTGTCGAACAGATCCTTGAACTTATCCTTCATGTTACAGTCATAATAAGCTTGGAGCATACTGATGAATACGCTCTTGCCAAAACGGCGAGGACGGATAAAGAAGAGGTTTACCGCCTCATCTTCCAATGCTGGTAAATACATCGTCTTGTCCACATAGTAATTGTTTTGCTCTATGATTTGTACGAAGTCATTGCGTCCATAAGGTATTCTTTTAGTATCTTGCTTCATATCTCCAGTATTACTTGTAATTTTGTGCAAAGATACAACTATTTGGGAATAATACCAAAGAAAAAAGGATTTTTTTCGGTAATCTGCAGAAAACAACATTTCTGGTAGATACTCATACATTCGTATCTGGATGGTCCCTATATATAATAAGGTGTAGGACCGCCAATCTCCCCTATATAATAAGGTGTAGGTTTTATATCGGCAAAATGGAGGAAAACAGGGAAAATGGACGGGTTAGAAGCCCAATATGGGGGCTATTTTATAAAAAACATAAGAAAATTAGCCTTTTTTTGAAAAAAAATGCTCAAAAACTTGCAAGTTTCGAAAAATATACTTATATTTGCAACATGAAAAATCTCCTGGCTGGAGATATGATAAAAACAATAAGAACTGAGTGGCGATAAAAAGCCACGATATAAGAACGATAAAAAATAACTTTTCTAAGAGGACCTTTGAAAGAGAATGAAGAACTTTTCTAAGAGTGCAGACTCTTTTCATCAAACGGAACTCTTAATTCGATATAGGGAATTAATTAATAACTTCCTGCCGAAAGGCTAGGAAAATCGTATAACTTTATAAATTATTACCGTATGAAAAGAAAGTATTTTAGCGCGCTGCTTATGGGTGCATTGACAATTGCCTCGGTAAGCACATTTACTTCTTGTAAAGACTACGATGATGACATCAGCGGTTTGCAGAGTCAGATTGACCAATTGAAGAAGACCATTGATGAAATCAATTCTCAGATTACAGCTGGTAGTGTTCTCACAGATGTAGTAAAGAACGACAATGGTATTACAGTCAAATTGAGCAATGGTAAGACTTATGACATCACAAATGGTAAGGATGGTAAGGCTGGCTCAGTTGTTAAAATCGTTGACGGAGTTTGGTACATTGATGATGTAAGCACAGGCTTGAATGCTAAGGGTGACAAGGGCGACAAGGGTGATCAGGGTGACCCTGGTACACCTGGTACACCTGGTACACCGGGTACTGCTGGTAAGGACGGTGCTTACTACTTGCCAAAGGAAGATGGCTATTTCTACAAGGTTGATGGCAATACAGAAACCAAGACCGGCATTATGTGGAAGACAGCTTCTAATGATGCTATCACAGCAGTTATGGGCGAGGAAGACTTGAAATTGAGTCACGTACTCAAGTCTGATGGTACTTATGGTGAGTACACTATCTCTTTGAGCAGTAATCTCCGTGGTATCGTATTCATGAAGGATGGCGACTCTCGTGCTTACGTTGATGGCGTTCCTGCTATCCGCATCTCTTCGTTCGAGTACAAGGCATTGAGTGCTGGTGCAACTAAGGACTCTAAGAATGAGAAATGGACAGAAGGTGCTGCAAAGGTTGTCAATCCTGAGACATACGCTTACTATCACGTGAATCCTGCCAATGCTTCTGAAGAGCAGTTGAAGAACTTGATATTTGCACTTGAGGCTAATGGCGACTTTATCAAATCTCGCGCTAAAGCTTCTGATGATTTCGCTGCAAAGCCTGAATTTGTTGAGTTCAAGGATGGTATTCTGAAGGTTAAGGTTAATGTAACTGGTACTCCAGCTACAGATAAAAACATAACAACCGTAGCTTTGCAGGCACAGAGAAAGAATGGTGAAACTGTGACATCCGATTATGCAACTATCTACAAGACGAATATGGATCCGTTGTATCTCGCTGATATCGAAAAGATAAACAGATCTACTCCAGAGGATTATCACTATCGTCGTGGTACAGTTGGTATCAGTGTTAAGGATACCGAGGCTGGTGCTAAGGTGAAGAACAGTCTTGTTTGGAGCGAAGATGCTCAGAAGAAGGAAGTTGTTGATACCGTAGTTGCTTACAATGGTCAGCTCGACTTGTCTACATTCGTAGGTGTTCATCAGAAGAGTAATACAGGTTGCTCTGTTGTGAAAGACCTTACTCCACTTGGTATGAGCATTAAGTACGAGGTTGTGAAGAACTATAAACTTGGTACAAACCAGACAGATCAGAAGGACTTCGTAACAGTTACTGAGGATGGTATCGTAACTCCTAAGGTATTTACTACCACAGGTGAAGCTGCTATCGATCGTACGCCTATCGTACGTGTAAGCTTGATGAATGGCAGCAATGTAGTTCGGGTTGCTTACGTAAAGATCAAGATTGTTAAGCCAAGTGAGATTAAACCTGCTAAGGACCCTATTCCTTTGACTGTTGACGAATTCAAATTCGTTTGTGGTCAGGATGGAGCGTCTACAACGACTGTTGAGCAGATTAACGTTCAGTTGTATAACAAACTTGGTAAGAGTAAGAATGAGTTCCATAAAGCTTATCCATACTTTACCGATTGCACTCATGTTAAGGGCGATGTAGGTACTGTAGTTGAAAAGCCAGAGACCGATGCAGAAGGTGGAATGACCTATTTGTATACTTGGAAGATTAAGAATGAAGATTTGTGGAAGCATGCAGGTGAAGAGGTTTCTAACGAAATCGTATTCAAGAACGCTCGAACAAATGCAACAGACTCTGTAGTCGTAGTTTTGAAGTCTAAGATCAAGGGCGTCAAGAAGACATACAATGTTTGGAAGACTAAGGGCGAGGTTCCTGCTGGTGAAAATGCTCACTACTACGCTGAGTATTGGAACGCCACTAAGGAGTATGCTAAGCTGAATGTACAGACTCCTAATGAAAACGAGACTGATGCAAATAAGTGCTTGTTCGTAAGTGATTTGAATGCTCCATTCTATAATAAGAATGGTCAGTTGTATCTCGATGAGAGCATTACTAATCTCCAGTATTTCTTCTGTACTGGTAAAGATGGTGTTGCAGCTATCAAGGATATCAACGGTACAAAGGTTACATTCACTGTAAGTACAGATGGTCTTAAGTTGTATGCTTCTGCTAAGGTAGGTAACGTAACTTATACAAATGAGTTGATTGCTACAATTAATAATGCAGAAACAACAGGTGTTTATGATGTTAAGCGTCAGAACTCTATCGTATTGAATAAGGAGAGTAATCTCGCTAAGTACTTGTTGAACACAAATAAGTTGTACACCTTCATCGGTGCAAAGGCAAATGTTTGTGGCGAAACAACCAAGGAAGTTTCTATTACATTTGATGGAAAGGATCACTTCCAGGCTAACTTCATCCGTCCAATCAACATTACAACAAATGCAAATGACAACTTCATTGATGGTGTTGACTTCGGTGAGAAGGGTTCATTCATCACAATCGAGGATTTGATTTCTCCGTCTGATTGGCGTATTGATGCTAAGACCGGAAAGAACCGTCTCTTCAAGGATCATATGACATATTGGGACTTCTATGGTCCATTCGATGTTGAAGCTCTTATCGATGAGGCTAAGTGTGATTTGAATGGTGAACTTCAGGATGTACCTGCAACTATCGTTCTTGCCCAGAGCAATGCTACATCAATGGGAGGTGCTAACTCTAAGTATGGCTTCATCACTTACCGTAACAATGGTGCAGGTGTTCAGAATGCATTCAACTTGTACATCCCTGTTAAGGTTAAGTATGGATGGGGTGAGATTGTAACAGATCCTATTAAGGTTAATGTTGCTACAACTATTCAGGCTAATGCCAGAAAGAAGTAAGTATATCTCAAGATAACATAAAATTAAGGGTGTCTTCCTCAGAGGGCACCCTTTTTTAAAACAAAAACAGAAAAAATGAAAAGATTTTTAGTTTTTATATGTCTGGCAGTTACATTCGTCTTCATGTCATGCGGTGGAGGCAGTAAGCAAGAGAACCATGGTTTTGCAGGCTCTTTTACTGACGAATTTGAGAACAAGTTCGTTCTGAACGAAGATTATACCGGTACGATTCAGTTTGCCGGTAATGAGAAGAAAGAGCAAATCACCTGGAGTGATGGAGATGATCACAAGCGTCCATTTGCCACTATAAAATGGAATGGTGATCCTGCCTATTATTATCTGAGAGATGGAGCACTTTATCGTCAGGAAACTGATATGAATGAAGGTAGAGCTGCCATCAAGATAACCTATGATGAGTAAGAAAGTTCTGTTCTTTCTTATGTGCTGTGCTATATTCACAGCCAGTTGCTCCGAAAAGAAAAAAGAACTGACTCCTGGAGAACGGATGGAGGCTGAATACAAATATGATAAACTGCCCGATTCGAAAAAGTCGAAAATAAAGTTTCTGAAATATGAACATGATTTCGGCAAGGTTGGCTCAAAAAAACTGCAGAAGGTTAGGTTCGATTTTCAAAATATAGGAAAATCTCCATTAATACTCCATGATGTACATGGTTATTGCGGCTGTATTGAAGCTAGTTTCAGTAAAACTCCCATCATGCCAGGCAAAAAAGGATCTATCATCATCACTTATGATGGGAAAGGATCAGTTATCGGGAGTTTTAATAAAGAAATTGTAGTTAATTCAAATGCTTCAAACAAATACATAAGTTTGTTTGTCAAAGGAGTGAATCAATAACAAAACAATTAAATTATGATGAAATCTATTAAGTGTTTATATGCAGCTTCTTTGCTCGCCATCGGCTCTACAGCCGCTATGGCGCAAGCATCCTACACAGACAAGGATGGAAACGAATATCAGTTTAAGCGCCACTGGTTCCTGGATATTCAGGCTGGTGGGCAATATACTGTGGGTGAGGCAAGCTTCTCAGACCTGCTTTCTCCTAACTTCCAGGGTGCCATCGGCTACCAGTTCTCTCCTGTTTTCGGACTCCGTGGTCAGATAAACGGTATCTGGAGCAAGGGCGGATGGAACGGATATAAGGCTACCAAGGACGGTACTCCGTATACCGCCAGCTACAAATGGAAATATGTAGCTCCGGGTGTGGACTTTATGTTCAACCTCTCTAACCTCTTCTGTGGCTGGAACCCGAACCGCGTGTTCAACGCTACTGCCTTCGTTGGTGGTGGTATCAACTGGGCTGGAGCTAACCAGGAGGTAAACGACCTGGCTGCCAACATCAAGAATCAGAGCAACTATCTGCTGGAATATCTCTGGCAGGGAAAGAAGGTTCGCCCATACGGCAGAGCCGGTATCGATCTGGAATTCAAGGTAAGCAAGTCTGTGAGCATCATGCTCGAAGGCAATGCCAACATGATTTCTGACAAGTACAACTCTAAGAAGGCAGATAACCCTGACTGGTACTTCAATGCACTGGCAGGTGTACGCATCAACCTGGGCAAGAGCTATACCAAGAAGGCTAAGCCGGTAGAGGAACCTGCTCCGGCACCAGCTCCTAAGCAGGAATATGTAGCTCCTAAGCCAGCTCTTGTAGAGAAGAAGGTAGAGGAGATGCGCCGTGACATCTTCTTCACCATCAATTCTTACAAGATTGCTCCTGCTGAGGATGCTAAGATCCGTGAGGTGGTTGACTTCCTGAACAAGAACACAGAGGCAAAGGTTGTAGTAACCGGTTATGCTGACAAGGGTACAGGCACTGACGTCATCAACGACCGCATCGCTGCCAAGCGAGCAGCAGCTGTGGTTTGGATGCTGACAAAGAAATATAATATACCTTCAGAGCGCATTACAGAAGAATCTAAGGGTGCACGTGTGCAGCCTTTTGCAGAAAACGCAGAGAACCGTGTAACGATCATGATCGCTAAGTAGTACGGTAAGTTTATAATGCGACAATCAATTATTTTAATTGGTGGCGGGGCATCCTCAAGGGTGCCCCGTTTTTCGTTCAGATATCCCTTCCTTCTCCCGCTCATTTTGTTATTTTTTCACCATTTCTTGCAGTTTCTCAATATTTTGTTGTACCTTTGCAACGTATTAAAAAATAAGCGATTATGGGACGAGCTAAAAGAATACCTTACGGAGTGTCTGACTTCATCGACATCATTGAGAGAAATCAATATTATGTCGATAAGACCATGTATATACCTAAGTTAGAGGATGAGCCTGATGCCTTGTTCTTTATTCGCCCTCGCCGTTTTGGCAAGAGCTTGTTTATCAGTATGCTGAGGGCTTATTATGACATCAAACGTAAAGATAAGTTTGATAAGTTGTTTGGCAACCTTTGGATCGGTTCGCATCCTACAGAAAATCAGGGAAAGTATCAAGTCTTGTTTCTTGATTTCTCCAAGATAGGAGGTTCGATAGATCAATTGGAAGAAAACTTCAATGCCTATTGCAATGAATGTATTGATAGCTTTATCGAAACTTATCAGGAGTATTATCCCGAACGAGTAGTGGAAAATGTGTTGAATGCAAAAACTGCTGCCAGAAAACTGAATGCCATTGGGATTGCTGCAGAGAAAAAGAATCTTCCACTTTATCTTATAGTAGATGAGTATGACAACTTTACCAATGTTGTGCTCAATGAGCAGGGGGAGGAAGTGTATACGGCTCTTACCCATGCCAGTGGTTTTTATCGGGAGATTTTCAAGGTGTTTAAGGGAATGTTCTCTAAAATCTTTATGACAGGCGTAAGTCCTGTTACACTGGATGATTTGACCAGTGGATTCAACATCGGATGGCATATCTCTACCAAGCCTGCATTTAATCAAATGCTTGGTTTCTCTACCGAAGATGTAAGAGATCTCTTCACTTATTATAAGGAGAAAGGGGAAATTCGACCGGATAGTGATGTGGAGGCTATCATAGAAGAGATGAAACCATGGTATGACAACTATTGTTTCTCTAAGAGTGCGTTGAAGACTCAGAGTAAGGTTTTCAACAGCGATATGGTGTTCTATTATTTGCGAAATTATCGTGAGACAGGTGAAGGTCCAGAGAATATGATGGACCCTAATACCAAGACAGATTATGGCAAGATGAAGAAATTGCTGCAGCTTGATAAACTGGATGGCGACCGTAAGGGTGTTCTGCGTACCATCATCGAGAATGGAGAAATAATAGGTAATATTGAGGAAAGTTTTCCTGCCAAATTGTTGGTAAGACCACAGATATTTATCAGTCTTCTGTTCTATTATGGAATGTTGACAATAAAGGGAACACGCGGAGACCAGCTGGTGCTTGGCATTCCAAATAATAATGTTCGCAAGCAATACTATACCTATCTGCTGGAGCAATATGACGAAGTCTGTGCGGTAGACGAAATGAGTCTTAAGTCTTTGTTTACCGATATGGCTTTTGATGGTCAATGGAAACCTGCGCTGGAGTTTATGGCACAGGCTTATGCCAAGGTCTCTTCCGTTAGAGATAGCATAGAGGGTGAACGTAATCTGCAAGGTTTCTTTATGGCATATTTGAATCTGAACAGTTACTATTATACGATGCCCGAATTGGAATTGAATCATGGATATTGTGACTTTTTCCTGTTGCCAGACTTGACTCATTACGATACCAAGCACAGCTATATTATCGAACTGAAGATGCTGTCAAAGAAAGATTTTGGAGCTATGGCTGATAACGGCAGACAAACCAAGGCGGAAGAGCAATGGGAGCAAGCTGTGGAACAAATAAACCGATATGCCGATGCTCCAAGAGTAGAAGCCTTGCGTCAAGGTACCAAACTCCATAAGATAATTATGCAGTTTGAGGGGTATCAGTTGAGGAAGATAGATGAAATTGATTAAAGAAGATAAGCATTTTGTCTCTTAAACTCTGGGTTTTGGTTAATTTTACATCTTTTTTTCCTCATTCTCATTATTTTGTTGTACCTTTGCAGCTAAAATAATAATAAATTGCAAGAAAATGGGAAAGATTATATTGACGGGCGACCGTCCTACAGGTAAACTTCACCTGGGTCATTACATCGGCTCTCTGCAGCGCCGAGTACAACTTCAGAACGCTGGCGACTTCGACAGAATGTTCGTTTTCATGGCAGATGTTCAGGCTTTGACTGATAATGCCGACAATCCTGAGAAGATTCGACAGAACATTACAGAGGTGGCTCTTGACTATCTCTCTGCGGGCCTCGACCCACAGAAGTGTACACTCTATATCCAGAGTATGATTCCTGAGTTGGCTGAGTTGACTACCTATCTGATGAACCTCATCTCTGTATCTCGTGTTCAGCGTAACCCAACCGTGAAGACTGAGATCAAAATGCGTAACTTCGAGGCAAACATTCCGCTCGGTTTCTTCTGCTATCCTGTGAGTCAGGCTGCCGACATCACCGCTTTCAAGGCTACAACCGTGCCTGCCGGTGAGGACCAGGAGCCTATGCTGGAGGTAACCCGCGAGTTGGTTCGCCGTTTCAACCAGACTTATGCACCTGTATTGGTAGAGCCGGAGATTCTGCTTCCAGAGATTGCCTGCTGCCGTCGTCTTCCTGGAACTGACGGTAAGGAGAAGATGAGTAAGAGTCTCGGTAACTGTATCTACATGAGCGACGATGAGAAGACCGTTTGGAAGAAGGTGAAGAAGATGTCTAACGGTGAGCCACGTATGAGCATGGAAGAGCCGGGACATCTGGAGGGCAATGCCGTGTTCACTTATCTGGAGGCATTCTCTACTCCTGAGGACTTCGCTGAATTCTGGCCAGAGTTCAAGACTTTGGAGGAGTTGAAGGAGCAGTATGTGAAGGGGGGTATCGGTGACGGTACCTGCAAGAAGTTCCTGAACAGCGTCATCAACAAGATGCTCGACCCAATCCGTGCCCGCCGTCATGAGTTTGAGCAGGATATTCCTGAGGTATTCAATATCCTGAAGAAGGGTAGCGAGGATGCCCGCGAGTTTGCAGCCCAGACCATGGATGAGGTTCGCAAGGCTATGCGTATCGACTATTTCAGCGATGCTGCCTATATTGAGGAGCAGGCTGCGAAATTTAAGGTTTGATGATGATGTAAAAGATAGAAATATAAAGTGAAAAGGCAAAAGTTATCGTCAGCTGGTAACTTTTGTCTTTTTTATATTATTATGATATGTTTTTAACGCAAAAAACAAAATAATTTCTTTTCTTATCCTTTGTTCTCGTTTTTTTTTCTTATTTTTGCAAACAGAATAAATAAAAGAAGCAGAGTATAATGAAAATGAGAAAAATGCTCCAATACAGACTTGCTGATTTAGATAGTATGCTGGTATTGCTCTTCGCCTTTTTGCAACCCATCTCGGCTCAAAAAGCTGATGACAATGTGCATATATTGCAATGCAATGATAGATACGTCTTCAAAACTGATGACGCAGGTAAGACTATTGTTGTTAACACTACGGATTATGAGTATGGTGTAACCCAATATTCCGCTCTAGTTCAACCATGTGCTTATTACGGAGAGTTTATTCGTTTGGACAAGGCACAGTGTAAGGGGTATGCACAATACAAGTCAGCCATTCCTCGTAATGTCTTTTACGATGATACCAAGATTTGCTACTTTAGCTATCAGATTCCAAAGGTTGGCAAGACTCTGAAGGCTTCTTTTACTCGAACCTATCTCAATCCTATTTATTTCACAACTATTCCTTTGTGTGAAGCTAATTATGTAGAGCATAAGAAGATAGAGGTAATCAAGCCAAAAGCCTTCCAGCAGTTTCGGATAAAAGAATATAATCTTCCTGCTGGTATAGAGAAAAGTACTACATGTAATGCAGAGGGAGATTCCGTTTTTACTTATGTGATTCATTCCTTACCTGCACAGCTGATAGAACCTAATTCTCCATCTTGGGGATATAGTGCTCCTCATCTCTTGGTGTTGGGAGCATTCCAAAGTCTGCAAGATATGTTTGTCTGGTCTCATCAGTTGGCTAATGTGGATTGCTCTATTCCTAATCAAGAAGAAATACTAAGAGAGATACAGAAAGGGGCAAAAAACGATTATGACAAGATAGCCAATACTTATGCCTGGGTACAGCAGAATATCAGATATTTGGCTTTTGAGGCAGGCATTTCTGCCCATCAACCGGCAACACCTGCTGAAACTATTCGTAAGCGTTATGGTGATTGCAAGGCTATGGCTCTTTTGCTCAAAACCTTGCTCAAGGCTCAAGGCTTTGATGCTCGTCAAACGGATATAGGGACATGGGATGTACCTTATTCTTTGCAGGAAAATCCTTCTATTGCATCTATTGATCATGCGATATGTACGGTTTTCTATCAGGGAAAGCCATATTATCTGGATGCTACGAATCCATATGTTCCTCTAGGCTATGTGCCAGACAATATACAAGGAAGGATGGCTTTGGTAGAAGACGCAGATAGCTTTCGTATGAATAAGTTACCTGAACTGGCTGCTGATTCTTGCTTTTCTTCTATAACATATCAGGCAACCTTAGAATCTGGGGATGATGGAAACTACGATATAAAGGGAAAATTGTACTCTAAATGGAAGGGTGATATGAAGTCTTGGATATTAGTGGGGAATGACGCTACGGCACAAGATGAAAAAGAGAAGGCCTTGGTAGCAGCGATGGGGGTTGATGAACGATTGGATAAGATTGGGGATATAGTGATGACGGGAAATCGTCCTCGGGATGAGTCTTTGAATATCACTGCTTTTTTTATGAAAAAGGGAGCTGGGCAACTGGTTGACGGTACTGTTTATTTAGATGCCAATCTCGATGAGAGCCTTTTTCTGACTCCAGTGGATACAACCAAACGGATTTCCGATTACATGATAGGCTTGCGGTCTAAGGAAGTACGTGATGTAAAGATTTTGATTCCAGAGAAAATGGAGGTCAGTAGTCTCCCCGCACCTTATCAGATTCATACTGCATGGGTTGATTTTTGTCGCACTTATTCTCAAACAGGCAATCAGATTGTTATGCATAAGGAGTGTGTAATACACCACAGACGTGTTCCGCGAAGCGAAATCCCTGCCTGGAATAAGATTATAAGTGATTGGGGAGCAGCTTGTAATGAGCAAGTAGTATTAAAGGAAAAATGAGTTAAATGTATTATTCATAGTCAAAAAGTTGAATTATGGGAAAGATTAAAGTAATCCGAGTTGTCTTCAGTATTCTGTTGGTACAGCTCTTGACGTTGTCAGTGAATGCTGACGAGAAAGCTGATTATTTGAAGTTGGCGCAAAAGGTGCGGCAAGAAGTTTGGAGCAGTACGCCTGCTGACTTTCAAAAACGAACGGTTCCCGACAGATACAAGAATGCTTCGGCCGTCATACTATCTTATTATCGGGAGTTGAGCACGGATTATTATCGTAAGGCAACGGCTGATCTGGTGCTCAATCTTCGCCTTACTCGTCAGATAGACTGTACGGATATGGAGCGTATGTTAATTCAAATCAATGACAAAAAGGCGTTGAAGGATTATTCTGAGTTTACTTTCAAGACGAAAAGTAGAAAGTGGACCTGGGGATATCATCATAAAACGCAAACGGTGCTTGGCATTCGTGTTATAAAGAAGAATGGTAACGTACAGGAAGTAAGTTTAGATGACTATGTAGATGTCAAGGAAGGCAAAAATGACAAGGACTTGAGTCAGAAGATAGCTGTGCCTGGTTTGGAAGTGGGAGATTGTATTGATGTCTTTTCTCTAGACCAAATAGATACACAGGAACAACAGCTGGATCCTTTCTATTTTGTTCTTCGTCAAGACGAACCTGTCCTTTATACCAAGGTTCACTGTGTGCTAGACCAAAGTCTTGCCACCGTCTATCGGACGATGAATGGTGCCCCTGATTTTACTCAGACCACAGACAAGGACAAAAATGCAGTGCTTGATATGGTTATGGATAAGCCGGTAGATGCAGAATCATCCATTTGGTATAATTCTTTGGAGCAGTCACCTTTTATAGAGATGTATATTACCCCGACCAAGGCTAAAGTGGCAGTAGTAGAGAAAGCTATGCGCCAAAAAGGTGTTCGAGGCAATCCTGATGTAACACCAATCCTGCAAGACGATTGGAAATTGCTGAAATCTTATGTGTCTAAGGGGGGATATTCTCCTGCTGGTCTTCCTAGTACGTATAAGAGCGTCTTCAAGTCTGCCAAAAAAGAGGGGATGTCTGCCGAGGAGAAAGCTGACCGTATTTATTCTTTTGAGTATGTTAGTAGTGGATCTTCTCAGAGGGCTTTTAATACAGTGGCTAATTATTTGCGTAAATTGGGCGTGGAAATAGAAATGGGCATTACCACTCCGTTTGGTGCATTGCCTGTTGATAAACTGATTAATTATAATTCTACATCTTGGTTCTTCCGCCTTAAGGGAACTGATGTGTACTACTTCCCTGGGACTTATCCTAAGGTTGCTTCCGAGATACCTTATATATATCAAGGAAGAAAGGCGTATATGCAAGATTCCGAGGAACAAATAACGATACCTGTGAGTCAAGCTGAAGACAATAAGTCGGTTACAGATATGGTGGTTAAACTTGATGGTACTAAACTTGATATCAGTAGGAAGGTAACTTATTCGGGTGAACAGAAAATGTACGGTCAGTCTTTGGTGAGTCCTGATAACACGCTTTTTGGTTCAAGCCAACTTGAAGCTTATTGGCGATATTTGAAATACGATGACAAAGATCCGTACTCTTGTTATACTAAGAAGGAATCTGCTGAATTAAAAGGAGCTTTCAATGAATATCGGAAAAATGCCATAGATCCGTTTAAGGCTGAAATCAGTAGTTATCACGATGGTGATCCTGTGCAAGTCGGTGGCTATGGAGTAGATTGCGTGGGAATCCGTCGAGATAGTTCTAACTTTGTTTATCATGTAGATTATGTGATGGATGGAATGGTGAAACGAGCTGGAAATAACTATTTGTTGTCGGTAGGTAAGTTAATAGGAAGTTCGTTGAAACTGGAAGGCAAGGATCGAGAGCGTATCGATGATGTTTGGCGCAAGATGGCGTTTGTTGATGAATGGAATATAGAGATTCCGTTGCCGCAAGGATATAAGGTCTCTGCTGAAGCATTAAAGAAGATTGAGACTTCGGTGGCTAATGAGTGTGGAGAATTTACGGTTAAGGCTACCGCTGGAAATGAAAGTGTAAAAGTGTATGTGCGCAAATGTTTTGCTCATAGAGTGGAACCTGTCTCAAACTGGAGCAAACTGTTGGCTTTGGTTGATGCTTGTAGCGCTTTCGCTGATAAGCAGATGGTAATAGCGAAATGAATGTAAGTTTATTGAGTATATTTTTTAATTCTAAAAGAGGTGCTTACAGCTTGAAGGTCATATACCGGTAAAACTAAATGAGGTTTAAGAATTGAAAAAGGTGAATAAACGAATATTGCAATTAGCGGTGCCGTCGATAATATCCAATATCACGGTACCGCTTTTGGGTTTGGTGGATGTCGCAATCGTCGGGCATATCGGCGATGCAGCTTACATCGGAGCCATTGCCGTGGGGTCGATGCTATTCAATGTCATCTACTGGCTTTTCGGATTCCTGAGAATGGGAACCAGCGGAATGACTTCGCAGGCTTTGGGAAGGAGAGATTTGGCTGAGGTGCTGAGGCTCCTGTTGCGCTCTCTGAGTATCGGTGTGGGGATAGGTGTGCTGTTCTTCGTTCTCCAGAAATGGCTGATAGGCTGCGGACTCTGGGCGATGTCGCCGGAAGCGGATGTCGTGGAACTGGCACGGAGATACTGTTATGTCTGTATCTGGGGAGCCCCGGCAGTGCTCGGACTCTACGGATTTACGGGCTGGTTTATCGGTATGCAGAACACGCGCATTCCGATGATGGTATCGCTGACACAGAATGTGGTGAATATCATAGCTTCTCTGCTGCTGGTATTTGTCGGCGGTATGACGGTAGAAGGTGTGGCGCTCGGAACGGTCATTGCCCAATGGTGGGGATTCCTGATGGCATGTCTGTTCTATCGCATCTGGTATCGCCGGTTAAGCAAGTATGATTATCGCCGGCATCTCTTTGCTGCCGAACCGCTGAAGCAGTTTTTCTCGCTCAATAAGGATATCTTTCTCCGCACCCTCTGTCTGGTGGCGGTAAACCTCTTTTTTACGGCGGCAGGTTCCAGGGAGAGTACCATCGTGCTGGCTGTGAATACGCTGCTGATGACGCTCTTTACCATCTTCTCTTATTTTATGGATGGTTTTGCTTATGCGGCAGAGGCGTTGAGCGGCAAGTATTACGGAGCCCAAAACATGGGGGCATTCCGCGAGGTGGTTAGAAGAACGATGGTTTTTGGAGCTGTCGTGGCAGTAGGTTTCACCTTATTATATATAGTGGGTGGCGAGAATTTCCTCTCTTTGCTCACGAGCGATAAGCAGGTGATAGCTGCATCGGGCGAATATTTCTGGTGGGCTGTGCTGATTCCGCTGTCTGGCATGTCGGCATTCGTCTTCGATGGCATCTTTGTAGGTATCACCCAGTCTAAGTCGATGCTCAGTTCTACCGCCGTAGCCTCGGCTTCGTTCTTCGGTCTGTTCTTCGGCTTGCATCCTTTTCTGGGCAATCATGCCCTGTGGTTGGCCTTCATTCTCTACCTCTTGTTAAGGGGACTCGTACTGTTCGTCATTTACCGTAAAAAACTGCGGTAAATGACGAATTATGTTTTTATGGAATATATTAGTAGAAATAATGTACATCTTTCATAAAAATTGCACACTGAATTATAGTGTGCGCATTTTTGTGAAAAACTACATTAATATAGTTTAAATCTTAGGCTTATATTCTTTTTCTTAGCCGAAAATTAGTAATTTCGCAGAGCAAAACTTAAAAAGAAAAGAGTAAATGACAGCAGAAGAATATTTTCAGCAAGGTAATGCCTGGCGAAACCAGGGTGACTTTAAGCGTGCCCTCGACTGCTATATGGAGGCCATTGCCCTCGATCCGGAGAGCCCTGCCGTAGCAGCCAAGGAGATGCTGGATGATATCATGAGCTTCTATTGCAAAGACTACTACAATCCATAACAACCGACAGGTGGACAGCAGGAGCTTTGTTTACTCCAAGAGTAAAGATAATTAGTAAGAAATTAGAATATGAGTAAGATTAAAGGGGCTATTGTAGTCGACACCGGGCGTTGCAAGGGATGCTCGCTCTGTGTGGAGGCTTGTCCTCAGCATGTCATCGCATTGGCAGAGAAAAAAGTCAATGTGCATGGTTACCGTTATGTAGAGGCAGCTGTACCTGATGCGTGTGTTGGTTGCACTTCGTGCGCCATCGTGTGTCCGGACGGCTGTATCACTGTTTATCGTAAGAAGGAGGACTAAATAATGGCAAATCAGGAAGTTACATTAATGAAAGGCAATGAGGCAATAGCCCATGCCTGTATCAGATGTGGTGCGGATGGCTTCTTCGGCTATCCTATCACACCTCAAAGTGAGATTATAGAGACGCTGGCTCTGCTCAAGCCATGGGAAACATCAGGTATGGTGGTTCTGCAGGCTGAGAGTGAGGTGGCGGCTATCAACATGGTTTATGGTGGCGCCGGTGCCGGTAAGCGTGTCATTACCACTTCTTCAAGTCCGGGTGTGGCTTTGATGCAAGAGGGTATCTCTTACATGGCAGGTGCTGAGATTCCGGGCGTTATCGTCAATGTGCAACGTGGCGGTCCGGGTCTGGGTACCATCCAGCCATCCCAGAGTGATTATTTCCAGGCTACCCGCGGTGGTGGTAACGGCGACTATAATGTTATCGTGCTGGCTCCTGCTTCTGTTCAGGAGATGGCTGATTTCGTTGATCTCGCCTTTACGCTTGCCTTTAAGTATCGTAATCCTGCGATGATTCTGAGCGATGGTGTCATTGGTCAGATGATGGAAAAGGTGGTTCTGCCTCCTGTCAAGCCTCGACGTACCGAGGAGGAGATTGCAAAGGAATGTCCTTGGGCTACCATCGGCCGTCCGAAGAGTCGTCCAGTCAACATCATGACCTCTCTGGAACTCAAGCCTGAGGTGATGGAGGAGCGCAATATTGCTCTTCAGGAGAAATACAGAAAAATCCGTGAAACCGAGGTTCGTTATGAAACCGAGCAAATGGATGATGCCGACTATGTTATCGTAGCCTTCGGTAGTGCGGCACGTATTGCCGAGAAGAGCATCGAGAATGCGCGTGAGCAGGGCATCAAGGTAGGATTGTTCCGTCCTATCACCCTCTGGCCTTTCCCTGAAAAGGAGATTCATGAACTCGCCAAGACCAAGAAGGGCATTCTGGTTGTAGAAATCAATGCCGGTCAGATGGTTCAGGATGTGCGACTGGCTGTGAATGGTCAGACTCCTGTGGAGCACTTTGGTCGTCTGGGCGGTATCGTACCGGAGCCGGAGGAAATCGTTGAAGCATTAAAGAAGTTAATAAAATGAATGATATAATTTCACCAGAGAATCTGGTATATAAGAAGCCTACACTGATGAACGATACCCCGATGCATTATTGCCCGGGGTGTTCGCATGGCGTAGTTCATAAGCTCGTTGCCGAGGTTGTAGAGGAGATGGGCATGGAGGATAAGACGGTAGGCGTATGTCCGGTGGGCTGCGCTGTCTTTGCTTATCGCTATTTGGATATTGACTGGCAGGAGGCTGCTCATGGTCGTGCACCTGCTGTAGCTACGGGTATCAAGCGCTTGTGGCCTGATCGTCTTGTCTTCACTTATCAGGGCGATGGCGACCTGGCTTGCATCGGTACCTGCGAAACTATCCACGCCCTGAACCGTGGTGAGCATATCGCCATCATCTTCATCAATAATGCCATCTATGGTATGACCGGCGGACAGATGGCGCCAACCACCCTGTTGGGTCAGAAAACTGCTACCTGTCCTTATGGTAGAGAGGCTGATCTTCATGGTTATCCACTCAATATTACCGAGTTGGCAAGTCATCTGCAGGGTACTTGTTATGTAACCCGCCAGAGTGTGGAGACCGTGTCAAGCATCAAGAAGGCAAAGAAGGCTATCCGCAAGGCGTTCGAGGCAAGCATGCAGGGCAAGGGCTCCAGCCTGGTAGAGATTGTTTCTACCTGCAACAGCGGTTGGAAACTCTCACCTGTTGAGGCCAACAAGTGGATGGAAGATAACATGTTTAAGCAGTATCCTAAGGGTGACCTGAAGGATACAACGAACATGTAATGTTGAATGTTGAATGTTGAATGTTGAATTTGGCATTTACAAAAGATTAGAACAATGAAGACAGAAATCATTATATCCGGTTTTGGCGGTCAGGGCGTTCTCTCTATGGGAAAGATTCTGGCTTATTCAGGACTGATGGAGGATAAGGAGGTAACCTGGATGCCTGCTTACGGGCCAGAGCAGCGTGGCGGTACAGCCAATGTAACGGTCATTGTGAGCGACAGTCGCATCTCTTCGCCTATCCTGAGCCATTATGATGTAGCCATCGTGCTCAACCAGCCGTCGCTCGACAAGTTTGAGCCGAAGATTAAACCAGGCGGCATCCTGATTTATGATGGCTATGGTGTGATGAATCCTCCACAGCGCAAGGACATCACCATTTATCGCATTGATGCGATGGACAAGGCTGCCGAGATGAAAAACTCCAAGGTGTTCAATATGATTGTTTTGGGCGGTCTACTGAAGGTTTGTCCTGTTGTGAGCACCGATGGTTTGACCAAGGCGCTTTACAAGTCATTGCCAGAGCGCCATCATGGTTTGATTCCGCTGAACATGCAGGCAGTGGAAGAGGGAATGAAGATTATCGAAAAGGTAGATTAAATTCAATCATCATTATAGATAAGGGAGCGGGCTGTGTTGCGATGCAGTTCGCTCCCTTGTTTCATTAGGCTGGGTTGAAAAGGAAAAAATGATGCATCTTGCAGATTATATATTTAATTTGCATCATGTAGTTTGCTACATTCAAAAACTGTTGTTGAATGTTTTTCATATTTTAAACTAAAGAAAGTTGTTCTTTTCCTTGGCATTTCCAATTCTTTTCTTTAATTTTGTGGCGTTAATTTAAAAGAAAGGAATAAGATGGAAACGATTAATATTCAGTTTCAAGTACCTTCTACAGATCAATATACGCTTGACGAATTTGTCGCTAAGCTCAAAGACTATGCAGAAAAATTAGCCAGTTCTATCTCCAAATCAGGAAACAGTTATCAGGAAACTTATATGAGTCAGGCAGAGCAGGAAGCCTATGTGGCAGAAAGTCTCAACCGTGCTCTTGATGAACTGGAAGCCCATAAGAAGAATGGGACTAAGCCGATGGATGCTCGTGATTTGTTGAGAAGACTTCGGGAAGAGGAGGCGTAGTATGAAGGTTAAAATTTATACGGAAAAAGAATTCGACCTGTATGGTTGAAATTGCCCTTTCAGGCTGTTTCAATCTATGTACAGATGACCAGCCAAGAATTAAAATCGATGCCGGATAGTGCAAAATAGAAATAATTGCAAACGTTTAATTGTAAAATATGGTACAACATAAGATTATCAAAAGATTGGAGACGATTGTTGTCTTTCTGATGCTGCTTGTTGCCACTACAGCGCAAGCCAAGCGAGTTGTTGAGCGTCCTTACTTCTTAGGCTCAAACAATCACAAATTAGAGATTGAGCGTGTTACGCTCGATAAGAAAGCTACATTTCTTGACGTGAAAATATATCAGGCCAGTGGAGAGGTGGGCATAGATTCACATGCTTCTATTATGGCAAATGGAGTAAAATATGACTATATAGGCAGCAAGCAATTGCCTAAAGGGGTATTCGTGAAAGTGCCCGAATGTGGATATGTTGCAGCCACATTGCGCTTTAAACCAATGCCCGAGACTACAACAGAGTTTGACTTTCGTGAAATAGCCGACAATTCCGGCTGGAATATTTATGGAGTGCGTCTCGATGGCAAGCGTCCACAGGCCGACATTCCGCAACACTTGCTGCAACAAGCACCTGATAAGAACAGCAAGTTACCAGCAACCGACCTTAATCTTGGCAAGACTGTTGTAGCTGTGCGCCTGCTTGGATATAAACCAGAATACAAGACCACGCTCGATATTATAGTTGATAATTGGTTCTCGCCACAACGCATGCCATTCGCCCATGACTCTATAGGCGTAGATGGTACTTGTCGAGTCAGCGCCAATGCGATATTGCCAACTGTAGCAACTATACGCATAAACAGAATGGAGATACCATTTCTTGCCGTACCTAATGACACGACAACCGTGACCATCGACCTACCAACACTTACCCTTGCCGCTACACACCTTTTTGCAAATGATTCTGAAGTAAAGAAATTTGTATGGTTTGAAGGCAAACACGCTGCCGTAGATACTGAATTGCAGAGCGTAAAGACTATGCTTGATGTATATGGCGATACTTTCTTTGATGATATCTGCGGAATGACTCCATTGCAATATCGTGATTATGTACAGCAGGACTATGAACGACTATCGGCTGTCATCAATTCCAATGCAGCTATTGGCTCCGCCACCCGAACATTGGCGCAGAATATCCTGTCTATGAATTATGCATCGGCTCTGTTTGGCTTTAAGAACAATATATCTATGGCTCCAATGATAACTGGTAAGAGAGGTGTGCCACGTGCCGACATGCGTATCGACACCCTGTCTTATTTCAAGCCTCTGGAGCAACTATCCGTGCTTCGTTCAAAGGATCAGCGTTACTATCATTATCTATCCGACTTCACGTCAGCTCTTCGCCGTCAATATATGTCTGCCGACCCTTTGTTAGACGATATCGCTATTGGTAAGCGTCTAAGTCGTTCGTTCAACCGCAAATGTCCTCTTACCGAACAGCAGATAGCGGTGGCTCATGACAGTATAGCCAACGATATGGTGCGCGAATTAATTCTTGCCAATAACGATGATTTAAAGTCGCAACTGTCAGCTGCCAACAAAAAAATGGAAGAGATTAAAAAGATGGCCAATATCTCTTCTTTATACTTATCAATTATTGACATAGACCCTAAGATGTCTGCCCAGCAGATATTGCCCACGATAACAGATAAGTATAAAGGTAAAGCTGTGCTCATCGATTTCTGGAACACGTGGTGCGTGCCATGCAGGGCAGCAATGTCGGCCATTCGTCCTTTGAAAGAACAACTTCATGATGTGGTGTATGTCTATATAGCTGATGCCTCATCGCCTGTAGATAAATGGGGCGAGATGATAAAGACAATAAGTGGCGTGCATGTGCGCTTGACCAAAGAACAGGCTGCTGCTCTTGCCGAAATTCATAAGTTCTCGGGCATTCCTACCTATTTTGTTGTAAATAAGGAAGGAAAGATAACCTATCAGAAGACAAGCTTTCCTGGAGTGGAAACGTTAAGGGAACAACTGGTGTCTGCCATGCGTTAACGTTCGGTCCAGAACAGTTGAGATACCGTTTATGTATGGTTGAAATTGCCCTTTCAGGCAGTTTCAACCGTACAGATCGAAAGAATTCATTATCATTGATTTGTTGACAATCTATGATAAAGGAGAAATCTCTAATATCTCTGATGAGTTTATCAGCTTTTTGCTTGATAAACGTGAAAATGTCTAATACATAGAATAGGTCTCTTTTTTGTCCTTGCCCCTGATTTGCAACAAACTTTAACGCTGTTGCCGCTGATTTGCGACAAAAAAGTAGTATCTTTGCCCCTGATTTGAAACAAATGCGTATGTTTAGACGAAATATCATCAGTAAATTGGAGGCTTGGAAGCAAGACAAAAAGCATAAGCCTCTTATCCTGAGAGGAGCTCGACAGGTTGGCAAGACAACTGTGGTCAATGAGTTTGGCTCTCAGTTTGATAATTATCTATATTTCAATCTGGAAAGAAATGAGAATGCCAAGTTGTTTGAAATGGAGATTCCTTTAGACGACCTGGTGAATATGCTGTATGCCAGTGTCGGTAAGGTTAAGAAAGAAGGAACTACACTTCTTTTTATCGACGAGATACAGAATTCTCCTAAAACCATAGCACTACTCAGGTATTTCTATGAACAGAGACCAGATTTGTATGTTATTGCTGCTGGCAGTCTGTTGGAGAATCTGGTGGATGTTAAAGTCAGTTTCCCTGTGGGAAGAGTACAGTATCTGGCTTTGCGACCTTGTTCGTTTTCGGAGTTCCTGGGGGCTATCGGCAAGAATAATCTGCTTGCCGTACTCTCGCAGAAGGCTGAGTATACGGTTGCCTTCCATGAACAGTTGATGCATCTTTTCAATCAATATACCATTGTGGGAGGGATGCCTGAAGCAGTGCAGCAGTATGCTGAAACCCAAGATGTCATTGGTATCGAAGATGTTTATGAAACTCTGGTGCAAGCCTATAAGGATGATTCTGAGAAATACGTCAGAGGCAATAAGTTGACTGACGTGGTGAGATTCATCCTCTCCTATGGTTGGGCTTTTTCGGGTGAGACCATTACGTTAGGCAACTTTGCCAATTCTGGCTATAAGTCAAGAGAGGTGGGCGAGGCTTTTAGATTGCTGGAGAAGGCTATGCTCTTGGAGTTGATTTACCCTGTATCTTCTACCCAGTTGCCGATTATCCCTGAGACCAAGCGAATGCCAAAACTCATCTGGTTTGATACGGGATTGGTGAACTATCAGGCGGGAATCAGAAAGGAAATCATTGGCTCTACCGATATGGTGGACAGTTGGCGTGGGCATATTGCAGAACAAATTACGGCTCAGGAGTTATTGGCTTTGGAAGATAGGGTGGGACAGCATCGCTCGTTTTGGGCAAAGCCGAATAACGGTGCAGAGGTTGATTTCATTTTTTCTCATAACTCCAAGCTTTATCCGATAGAGGTAAAGAGCGGAACGAATGCCCATCTCCGTTCACTTCAGGTGTTTATGGATAGTTCTGATGTAAACATAGCCATCCGTATCTGGTCAAAGCCTTATTCTATAGATAAGGTCAAGACCATTCATGGCAAGGAGTTTACGTTGATCAATCTTCCGTTTTATCTGATAGGTAATTTGCGGAGCGTATTGGATGCTGTTGTCGAAGAATAAAGGGTAGATACAAAAACAAAAGAATTCAGCAAATAAGCATCTTGGCTATTTGTTGAATTCTCAATTCATATTCTATTTTTTCCTTTTATTCTTTACTTGAAGTTGAGCTTGCCTTCGGCAATCTTCTTAGCTTCTTCTAGCTTGTTGGTGGTTATGAAGTCAACGCCGGAATCTACGCATTTCTGAATCTCCTTCATCTGGTCGATGGTCCATACATTCACCTTCATGCCCAGGTCGTGACTCTCTTTAATCCAGTTCGGATTTTTGAGGAGGGCACCACCATAGTAGTCGATGCCGGCAAAGCCTTTCTGCTTGATGACTTTGGGAGCCACGTCGCTGCCCAGATTGTAAACCCGGGCTTGTGGGTTCAGCTTCACGAGTTCCTCGCAGGCATGCATGCTGAAGGAGATGTAATCCACCTGCTTCTCCATGCCGGTTGCCTTTACTAAATCAAGGCAAGCCTTTACGCATCTGTCTTCACGCTCAGGAGTCTGATGTGCCATGATTTCCAGAATCAGCTGCATGGGAGCAAGCTTCTTGCCTGCCTCCAGATAACTCTTCAGCGTGGCGATAGGCTCACCGTTGGCAAGCTTCAGATTCTTGATGTCGGCATACTTGGCGTTCTCGATGATGATGCCATGGATATCGTCGTCCTGGTTTACCACCACGGTGTCAGGAAGAACAAGGCTATGCAAAGAATTGCAAAATAAAAATGCCTCATTTCCAATGCTGGTAACGCTGTCAGAAATGATAATATCAAACAGAGAACTGCAACCCCTAAATGCAGACTCAGCAAACATGACAAACCAGCTCATTCTGCTAAGGACGAAGCAGAAAGATGCCGAAGTTATTATGCAAACATTGCTTTCTTCAAAGGCGCCCTAACCGAATACACATTCCAAATTGTTACTGGGAATATTTACAAAAATGGTATGGAAAAATATAGAGCTATTATTGCAGGAAGCAGCAGTTTCTTCAATTGTGATTTGATGAAAGAAAAATGCTGCCTCTACCTTGAGAACAAACTTAAGACGCATCATGTCATCTTACTCTCAGGAACTTCCATTGGTACAACAGAATTGATAAAAAGACTATCCAGCAGAATTAAAAAACCTAGTTGAATCTAACTTTGCTGAATGGGATAGATTCGGCCGAAGTGCTGCTGGTATATCAAACATTAAAATGGTAGAAAGAGCTAATGTGCTTATTGCTTTTTGGGATGGAATGAGTACAAGGACAAAGCAACTTATAGATATGGCCATAGCCAAGCAAATACCAGTTAAAATTATACGATATTGGCATAATTAACAAGATGAAACAACTTCTATGCAGAATTTTCGCACAGATTACAATATAAATCCCCCAAAAAGTGAAAAAACGAGTAAATCAGTATTGATTCTAAACAAATTTCACTATCTTTGCAGAGCCTTACCATGTAAAGTGGATAAGCACAAATTAATTTTGACTTAGATGATGGTGTAGTGGTCAACTATGCCAAATTTGGGGATGTTCTAAAAAAGATAAAATAGCAAAGCTATGGTTAATAGTATTGACAGAAAAGCGGTAACAGAACTTATGAAGGGGTATTATTTTTATATCCCTTCATATCAGCGCGGCTATAGATGGACCAGCATCCAGGTGGTTCAACTACTAAGTGACTTATTATGTTATGCAAGTAGCACTTTTAACAAGCGAATACAAGGTATCAACGAAGGTGAGTACTATTGTCTGCAGCCGGTAGTAGCAAGAAAAATCACAGACAAAGAAGTACTGAAAAAAATCCTACCAAAAGATGCTAAGAAAGATGCAGAAGCATGGGAAATCATAGATGGTCAACAAAGACTTACAACTCTTTATATATTGTACAAGTATTTAATTACGAAGTGCAATATTTCTGCTGAAAGTTTAAAAGAGGATGAAATAGAACTCTATCATCTTACCTATGCCACAAGAAAAGGGTCTTCAGTTTTCTTAGCAAATATTGGAAACAACGATGATGAATGCAATGATAATATTGATTTTTTCCACATGAGTCAAGCCTATGAAACTATTGACAAATGGATAAGAAGCATTGATGAGTATGAACTTACAGGTGCAAAAAGTTTGTGCCAAAGATACAACTTAAGCACAAAAGTGAGCGATATTCTGAACATATTCCGTTCATTATTAAATGCGGAAAAAGATAAATATTCAATGTATGGATCAGTCCAAGTATTATGGTATGAACTTGCAGATGACAAAGATGCCATTAAAGAGTTTAGAGAAATCAATACAGGTAAGATTTATCTAACAGATGCTGAATTAATAAAAGCTCTCTTTCTCAGAACACAGAACTTGGAATCGCAAGAGCATATTCAAATGCAGCGTGCCTTAGAATGGGAAAATATTGAAAATACGCTCCAAAATGATGCTTTCTGGTGTTTTTTAAACGCCAAAGGAATTGATATGCCTAACCGCATTGACTTCATCTTTAATCTAAGATATAAGATGGAAACTCTTTCTGTCTTAAATCAAGACGATGACAATCTTGATGGAAAAGTTGATACACTGTTAAGAGACTGTGAAACAAAACTCGCAACGAATAACTTTGTGTTCAACTATTTCTACGACAAGTTTGATGGAAAATCTAATGTTGAATTGATTCAAGCATTAACCACGGAATGGGATGAAATACTTAATATCTTCCATACAATAGAAGATTGGTATGAGGATGTCATCACCTATAACCTTATAGGTATGCTCAGTCAGTACCAAGGCAACTTGCTTCCGAAGTGTTATTATCATTTCAATCACATGGATGAAAATGAATCCAGGGGTGAATTTAAAGATTGGCTTAAACAAAAAATTTGTGATCAGACACAAAATATCACTGTGGAACAGGGACATATTGACCTCAGCTTTGGTGATAGCCGAATATTTAATTTGCTCTTGCTCTTAAATGTCCATCATTTAAATAAGCAAGCAGAAGGACTTGAGAGCCAAAGCGAGTTAAGTTCTATCTATAAATTTCCATTTGATGTTCTTACTAAACAAGGTTGGGATATAGAACATATAGATTCATTCACAACTAATGGATTGAAAGAAATATCAAGCAAAAAGGAATGGATTAGCATAGCTCTTGAAGACTTAAGTATGAATGAAGAGGAAAGATCTTTCATAAATGAGCTTTACGAAGAAGGAGAACTTGACAAGGCCATCGAGAAAATACGAGAAATCGCAAAAGAGTGGACTGATGCACCAGAGGAGGTTAAGAATAATATTGGGAACCTCACTCTATTAGACTCAGGAACCAACCGTTCATATGGTAATAGCTTATTTGTAGTGAAACGTCGTAAAATCATTGAAAGAATGAAAGCTGGCATTTATGTTCCAGTTACAACTACTTATGTCTTCATGAAACTCTTCGACGAAAACGGAACAAACCGCTCTCGATGGGGAGAAGAGGACATGAATAAATATCAAGCCTACATTTGCGATGAACTCAAAGATTATCTACACATTAAAAAGTAAAGACAATGAGTGAGACATATACATTCAGAAGTATCTTCAGCAAACCTATTTCATACGCAAAAGACGAGGATCCTATAGTAATTTCGAAAGTTATCATACCAAGAATACAGAGACCCTATGCGCAAGGAAGACTTGGTGAAGCAGAAACAAAGATAAGAAATTCCTTCTTGAAGGATATTTTTAAATACTTGACATCTGAAAATGATGCCATCATGGACTTTCATTTTATCTATGGTTCTATCAAGAATATTGAAGATATTACAAATCAAAAAGAGTATATCTTGGAGCTATTAGATGGTCAGCAGCGTTTTACAACTCTGTTCCTTCTTCATTGGTTTCTTCTTAACAAAGAGAAAAGACAAAATACGGAAGTAGCAGAAAGCATTATCCATGCACTTAAAAGTTTCACCTATGAGACTAGAGCTACAGCTACTGCTTTTTGCCAATCTTTAGCTCAATATTCATGCAGCTTAGAAGATGAAAAGCCAAGCGTTTGCATACGTAGAGCAAGATGGTACTATCATAATTTTGACAAAGATTCTACCATTGCAGGTATGCTTGTCATGCTGGATGCTATGAACGAGGAATACAATAAGACTGAAAATAATAATCTCTTGGAAAAGACCGAGAGATTGCAATTCTATGTACTCCCCCTAATGCAGTACAATCTTTCAGAAGAACTATATATGAAGATGAATGCTCGTGGTCTGCCTCTATCTGTCTTTGATAATTTTAAAGCAGAATTTACAGGTGCTTTAAGAAAATGTAAAACATTGACAGAAGAAAAGGTTGACTTAGAGGGTGGCATTCAAAATGAATTAATCTCACATGAAGAAAGTATTTCTCTGAAACTGGATGCCAAATGGATAGACTTGTTTTGGAATAAAAACAAATCTAATTCTGATGAAAGCTATATGAGATTTTTCAGTAGATTCTTTGCCTATCGATATATGATTGATAGTGATGTTGCAGCTAAAGAAATGACAAGCAAAGAACTTCCCATTTACTCATTTTATACACTTTCAGAAAGCAAAAAAAATGAAAATGTATATTTAGGATTTGATGAATATGAGAAAGTCTTGACCAACCATCCAGAATATTTTACGGCTTTAGAAAAAGTCTTAGATACACTTTGTTCGCATAAAGAAGAAATTGCCAAATCACTCACCCCGGCCTGGGGAAAAGAGAAAGAGGAAAACTTCTTTCTGGATTCTACAGCAACGTTTTCACAAACGCTCTTGGTTGTATTTGGAGCCATTTGTGAATTTATACTATGCTATGAGGATTGGGAAGCAGATATTTACCAAAAATGGATGAGAATCGTATGGAACATCATAGAGAATACCAATATTGACAGTTTGATACCAGCAACCAACACGCTACGTAATTTATCTAATTTTACAAAAGCTGTTGCTTCGAATCAGCACAAAGCAAGTACATTCTATGATCTCAAATCCAGGGCAAAATGTAATAACAGTTTCTTTGCGGCAGTAGCTGCTTCCAAGGAGATTGGCTCTTGGCCACGTCCATTCCAGGAAGAAATAGAAAAGGCCAAGAGAATTGCAGAGAATCCAGATTGGCTAACTGTGTTTCAAAGTGTAGAAGTCAATCCATTCATAAAAGGCACTACCTGTTTCTTCTATGAAGAAGGAATGCCAATAGAAGTATTCTGCAAGAACTGTGAGTGTATTCAAGAAATGTTTGATAAGGAAGGCATCAGTCCATATTATCGAAAGAATCATGTACTACTTCGTGCTATCAACTCCAATTTGTACGAATGGGATGGTCAACTAGAGAACCGCTATGTAACAGAAGATAGTGAACCTAAAAAGTTCTTAAAGACATTCCTCATTAATGAGCCTATCATAAGAAAGATGCTTATAGCAGCATTTAAGAATGCCAACAACAAGGAGGAGATTACATTCTTTTTAGAAGAGTACATCAAGAGCAACATTGTGTCACTGAATGGTTTAGAGAACTGGGATCTTCAACTTGCCATTGCTCATAACATCTTATGCCAAGACATCAGACTATACGACTGGATGACTTCTCAAAAAGCACCCGTTTGCATAAGTTGTTTTAAAGGACACATTGCTGTAGCTATACCACGTGTATGGTATGATAGATATTTAATCGATTCTGAAAGAGATGCCATAGCCCAAAAACTAAAAGATGATTTTAGCATGGAATATTGGGAAGATGAAACTAAACATACCTATCTGTCTGATTTCGAAGAAACTGGACACTATAAAGGTGAAGATTTGTTTATGTTTGCATCACTATCAGACAAGGAAGATTATTCTATGAATTGCTGGTTCAAGAATTACCACGAAATTCGAATATTCATACAATGTCCAAGTCAAAAGAAATGTAAGGAACTTGAGAAATTATTACTTGAAGGTACCATATATGATGATGAGCGAAATTGCTTATACTTCGATACCGATATGGATGGTAACCTGATGGCTAGCTTTCATTACTTTTCAATAAGTGACTATAGTCCAATAAAGAAGCGTTTAGAGGAGATTTGGGATAAAGTAGAATCGGCGGTTAAAAAATTAACAAACAATAAGTAGCAATGAATTCGCGAAATAGAAGAATACAAGAAAAAACATAAATAAGCATCAGCCAAGAAGCCAGGAGCTTCTTGGCTTTTTTCGTCTAAAATATTAAATCTTTAATGTTGCAATTTGCGACCTTAAACATAGGAAATCATGGTTTGTGATATCCAATGTATTAAATCGAGTAGGAGGAAAACAAAGTAGTTTTTCTCCTACTCGATTATATACCTTATATATATACCTTATTATATATATATACATCTAATCTGCTTTATTCCGCCAGTCGGATGCTCATCGGGCTTACGGTGATGAGGCGCTTCTTGTATAGATCGCCCACGGCACGCTTGTAAACCTTCTTGCTCACGTGGAAACGCTCGTAGATGTCGTCGGCTTCGCTCTTGTCGCCAAGGTTACACTCGCCGTCGTTGTCCAGGAGATACTGGTAGAGGGTCTCGGCGAAGTCGGCTGTCTGCTGGATGCCGGTCTTCTGCAGGGTAACGTCTATCTTTCTGTCAGGACGGACTCTTCCGATGTAGCCCTTCATCTTGTCACCCGTATGGATGTACTGGAAGATCTGGTCCTGATAGAGGAGACCCGGATACTGGTTGTCGATGATAACCTTGAAACCGAGATCGGTCTTCTGCCAGATGAGGAGATCCACCTCGTCACCATGCTTGTAGTGAGGATGGTCTTCGTTGAGATAACGCTCTATCTTGGCAGAGGCAACGATGCGGTAGCTCTCTTCGTCGATGTGGATATGCACGATGTAGGAGTTGCCGAGCACCATACGTTTCTTTTGCTCGCGGAATGGGCAGAAGATGTCCTTCATCAGCCCCCAGCCCAAAAAGGCTCCGTATTCGTTGACCCATTTCACTTCGAGATAGGCGAAATCGCCCACCTTTGCCAAAGGGGTTTCGGTGGTTGCTATGAGGCGCTCTTCCTGGTCGAGATAGATAAAGACATCCAGCTCGTCGCCGATGCCTGCGTCTTCAGGTACGTAGCGGGATGGTAGGAGGATTTCTCCCTCGTCACCACCATCGAGATACAGACCGAAATCAACTTTCTTTACGATGCGAAGGCGATTGTAATCGCCGAGTTTTATCTTTTTGCTCATATAATATTATCTTCAGTTTTTTCTTCTGTTGTTGGGGCTTTTGCAACTTCTGCAGTTTCTTCCTGGCTATCAGCAGCTCCTGCTTCCACCGTCTTCTCAATCATTCCATCCTTGAGATGGATGGTGCGGTCGGTGATGGCAGCAAGGCTCTCATCATGAGTTACGATGACGAAAGTCTGACCGAACTTGTCTCTGAGGTCGAAGAAGAGCTGGTGAAGCTCAGCCTTGTTCTTGGTGTCGAGACTTCCTGATGGCTCATCGGCAAGGATGACGGCAGGATTATTGACCAAAGCTCTCGCCACGGCTACACGCTGTTTCTCACCACCGGATAACTCGGCAGGCTTGTGACTGGTTCTATCGCTCAAGCCCATGAACGCCAGTAACTCCTCGGCACGCTCCTTGGCTTCCTTGCGGCTCTTGCCAGCAATGAAGGAAGGAATCATGATGTTCTCCAGGGCGGTGAACTCTGGTAGAAGCTGATGGAACTGGAAGACGAAACCGAGATGCTGGTTGCGGAAATCGCTCAGTTTCTTGGTGCTGAGGCTGCTTACATCGATGCCATCAACCATGATGCTGCCACTATCAGGCTTGTCGAGGGTACCGATAATCTGGAGGAGTGTAGTCTTGCCGGCACCACTAGGACCAACGATACTTACCACTTCACCCTTGTCAATATGCAGGTCGATGCCCTTAAGCACCTGCAGGGAGCCGAAGCTCTTGGTTATACCTTTTATATCAATCATTTTCTTACTCAAAATTATTTTGCAGGCAAAATTAAGCAAAATAATTGGAAAAGCCTAATTTTAAGAGATAAAAAGAAATAAGGAGGGATATAAAAAAACAAAACGAGCCTTATTCTTGCAAATAAAGCTCGTTTCAGTACTTAATTTTGTATTACTTTCTATAAAATGTATGTGCTATTTCAACCCATCGGCATCGCCTGTGGTCTTCAATCCGTTGCTCTTTTCGCGAGGGGTGATATTCACTTTCTTTGCCACGGTGTTCTCGATGAGATTGGCATCGAATGCCATCTTCTTGTCGGTGCAGGTGATATCTTCGAAGGTGAAATCTACCAGGCGGTATTTATCGCTCTTTCCAACATCAAAGAAGTTGTCACAATCCATCTGGATGTTCTTGATGGTGATGTTGTTGCATTGGCTCAATGGCATGTCCTTGCGGTCACCGGGCTTGAAGAACTGGGTCCATGGGCGGATGGCGAGGAAACTGCCGGTGGTGCCCTGGATATTATCCACTGTTACATATTCATAATGCTGCGGAGTATCAGGGCGCATCTTCAGCCAGAGTACGCGCTGTGCATTGCCCACCTTGATGTTGCGCAATACGATGTTGCGGTCTTTCACGCTCTCGCTGCCGAGGGTTAAGCAGCCGTGCACTCTTCCGTAGTTACAGTTCTGGATGAGCACGTTATATACAGGACCATTCTCCGGTGCCTGATCAGCCCAGGTTCCCTTACCGCCCTTGATGGCGATGGCATCATCGTTGACACTCATCTCACAGCCATCTACCAGGACATCGTGGCAGACATCAATATCGATGGCATCGCTGCTTGGTGCCTTCATGCCGGAAGTAGGGGCGAAGATGGTACAATTCAGGAAACGGACGTGGTCGCAACGGTATATGTGGTTGGTCCAGAACGGACTGTTCTGGATGTGTACATCCTGCAAGGTGACATGGCTGGAGTTGCTGATATAGACGAGGCGAGGGCGCTGTGCATCCTTGTTGGTGCATTCGCGGTTCCAGGTGCGGCGAATCCAGAACTCCTCCCAATAGTGATAGCCATTTCCATCGATGGTACCTGGACCGGCAATGGTAAAGCCGTTGCATTTGTCGGCATTGATGAAGGCAGAGAAGTATTTGCAGGTTTCGCCCTCAATGCGGGTTTCCATTACCGGGAAGTTGGCGATGCGGTCGCTGCCTTTCAGTTTTCCGCCTTCCGAAACATAAAGGTGGGTCTTTGGCTTGAAGAAGAGGGCACCGCTCTGATAGGTTCCGGCAGGAACCACGATGACACCGCCGCCATCCTTGGCTGCACGGTCGATGACAGCCTGGATGGCCTGGGTCTGAATCAGGGTACTATCCGTCTTTACGCCATAGTCGGTGAGAATGTATTTCTTGCCCAGGGTATCCACATTCACCTTCTGTGCGTTGCTGAACCAGGCATCCATCTTCGTTCCATCAGGCCAAAGCTCGGTTTGTGCTTTTTTTGCTTTCTTCTGTTTCTTTGCGGCGTTGGCGCTCAGTGGCGAAAACGCCACCAGGCAAGCCATCAGCCAGATATATTTCTTCATGATTTGTTTTTTTTACCTTTTTACTTTTTTACCTTTAAAAGCTTGTAATACTCTGCAGCACCAAGCAGGAGGCAGCCTGTGCCGTAATCCTCGAAGTCAGGAACAGAGGTGAAGGTGACCGGCTGACCGGCTGCAGGATCCTTTCCTGTGCCCTGGTTGTAGCCGATGAAGCCATCCTCGTGAACGGATGCTGCAAGCGCCTTCCATGCCTTGTCCATCGCCTTCTGATAGGTGGCTCTAGGAAGAATGCCCTGCTGAACACCCCATGCCATACCATAGAGGAAGAGACCTGTACCGGTCATCTCAGGACCGCCATAGTTGGCAGGACAGACGAGGCTTACGTTCCAGTAGCCATCCTTGCGCTGGCATTTCAGAATAGCCTGGCTCATAGAGATGAAATCCTTCTTCAGATACTGATAGTACTTGTCGGTCTTTGGCAAAGTCTCCATCACGCGGACCAGGGCTGCATATACCCAACCGTTGCCACGGCTCCAATAGCAGTTGCTGCCATCCTTCTCCTTGTAAGGTGGCACGTAATCCTTGTCTCTCCACCAGAGACCCTCTTTCTTGTTGAAGAGACCATTAGCCAGGGTATCACGGCTCCATTTATAGGAATTCATCGCATAATCCAGATACTTGCGCTCGCCAGTAATCTTGGCATACTTGGCGTAGGCAGGCATTGCCATCTGGATAGCGTCAATCCAAGTCCAATAATTCACACGCTTGGTGCTCATCTGATGGTCCAGGTTCTCCTTCACCTTGCTCAAGTCCTTCTTGCCGCCGGTCTGAACGTAGCGGTCCATGTAGGTTTGCTGGCAGCACTGGTTGTCGGCATCGGTATCGTTCACACTTCCACGTGCTGTCCACTTGTGAAAATCTGCCCACTTGTCTGTATAGTCGAGATAACGCTGCTGAGGGTCAATCTCGTAAAGTGCCATCAATCCCTCGTAATACACGGCACGGGTCCAGAGGTTGCTGGTACGTTTTTTCTTCACGAAAGTGTCAATGGTTGGGTCACTGTACTTTGTCATGAAATAGTTGTTGGTTCGATGGGCTACCTCCAGGATTTCATTTTGCAATGCGGTCTGGGCAGACATTGAGGTCAAGCCCATGAGCATGCAGAGCGATGATAAGATCAGTTTCTTCATTTGTCTTGTTATTAATGTTATGATTATTTACTTGATTTCTACGAGTTTCACGGTACTGTTCAGTCCGCTTGGCACAGGAGTCCAGTTCTCGTAGGTGGTCTTCTTGTAGTTGATATCTACCACATTGATTTCCTTCATCTTGCGCCACTTAACGCCCTGACGGTCCATTTCTGCGATGCGGTTGGCTGGCAGGTTGGTAACCTCGATGCGGATGATGTTCTTGCCCTTGTTGAGTGCATCCTTGCAGTTGAGGATATATGGTACAGCCCAGGCGCAGCCTACATATTTATTATTGATATAGACGCGGGCACTTTCACGTACATCCCCCAGGTCAATGGTCCACTGTCTCTGGGCATCATCCTTCGACAGCTTGATGGTGGTTTCGTAAACACCTGTTCCCATCATCACCTTCGCCTTGTCGCTGAGACCTTCCCAAGACTTTACGCCCTTGAGGTTGAAGGTTTCGCCCACCTTAGGAGCCTCCTCGGTGAATGACAGTTTCCAGGTATTGGCTGTCAGATCGATGGTCTTGCTATCCGCAGCCGCAAACTTCTCCTTTTCGCTCACCTTCACCTTGGAACCGAGTTTCCACTCGCTTACAGGCTTATCCGAGGTGATGAGGATGCGGCTCTCGCCACTCTTCAGGTTCAGCTGGATACCCTTGTCGCCGATGGTTGCCTCGTGGTATTTACCCGTCATAGGGTTGTACCAGATGCCATGCTTCTCGTTCACGGCCAAAGCTACGGTAGAGGCGATATCCTTGCTGGTGAGGTTGGCGATGAAGTAATGATGACCGATGCTGTTGGCACGGCGAATCATCTTCAAGCCCAGGTTCTTTCTCATCAGTTCCGGTTTTGCCGCCTGTTCCATTGCCTTGATATTATCGCCTTTGATAATCTTGGCGCCTTGTGATTTCAATTCTGATATGTGCTCAATCACATCGCTTGGCATGATGTTGTTGCCAGGAATGATGATACCTCTGTATCGGGTTCCGGCAGCCGTTTCAATCATGCCGTTCTTAAAGGTACACGTGCGAAGGTACTTGTCGCTGATGTAGTCGCAGTCGAATCCTGCCTTGTCGATGTCGAGAATCACCTTGATAAATTCAGGTGCTTTCTTCGCCATGCTGTGGATATCGAATTGCATCAGCCAGTTTTTGGTATCCTTGCGCCACATATCTCTTACAGGCAGATAAACCAGAAAATCATTGTCTGGCTGTCCCCACTGCAGATAGGTCTGGCAGTTGGTGATGTACTTCATCAGTTCCGGAGCGTCGCGCCAGATGCTGTTGGTAGGACTCATATCCACCGAAGCATAGAATTTCCATCCTGGCCATGGATCGTTCTTTGGCGAATAGGCGGTGCCATGGAAGAACATGTGGTTCACTCCGGCGCAGAACATCAGGTCCATATCCGGTTTCATCTGGCTCAGGGAAGTGCGGAAGTGCTCGGTGAGCCAGGTGAAGGTTTCGCTGGATGTATATTTCTTTCCGGTGATGTGCGCTGCTGATGGGGCATATTTCAGCATGCTGAGGTCGCTGAAGTTAGGACGTGTCTTACCCGGATCCTTGCGCAGTCCTTTGATGCCGAAATCGGTCAGTCCGAAGCCTTCAATCTCCGGGATGTCAACGGCTGCATAGCAGTCGATGAGGTTGGCAGGTGAACCGTGTGCCTGGTTTCGGGTGATGGCACCACGTTTGTTTGCCCATTTGGTCCACTGTTCGGTGAAGTTATGGAGCAGCATGTCGCCCAGGGTTTCACGGTAATCGCTTACCACCACAGCATCGCCATCGAGGAACTCCGGGAACTTATCCTGCAGTTTGTATCCGTGATATTTCTCGAATTCTGTCAGGAGGGTAGGAGTCCAGTTGGCGCCATACACCTCGTAGCTGTCATTGAAGAAGGTATGAGGATATGGAGTCTTGGATGCTACGAAGGCGCTGTCGATGTGGTGCAGATAATTCGCCACGGCAGTAGAGTCGAAATGGTCGATAACGTATCCCTCTCCTCCAGGTGCAGCACGTTTCACCTTCTGTCGGGTACGGCTCTCATAGAGAGCGATGACTCGTTTCTTGTATTTTTCACCTTCCACAGGGAATGCCTTGATGACCTTCAGCTTGGCGAAGGCACGTTCTTTCTGTGGCACGTTGAATTCTATCTCCATCAGTTTCTGCTTCACATCCACGATGGTATCTACGAATACCGCCTTGCATGCTGCTTCGCTGATAGGTACCCAAGGACCACCGAAAGGCCAGCCTGTTCCGGTGGCCATATCCGTCTCGATGCCCACCTGCTTGTTTTCCTTTTCCACGAACTTGAGCATATCCATCCATTTAGGCGAGAGATAAGGGATATCATTCTTGTCGTTACCCTGCACGCCATAGAGCGGTGTGATTTCCACGGCACCGATACCCGCCTTGGCGTATTCGCCAAGGTTCCACTTCAGATTCTCTTGATCCACAGCAGATCCCATCCACCACCATCTTACGCCCGGTTTGGCTTCCTGCGTAGGGGTAGGGAGCAACTGAGCCTGGCAGTTGAGTGAAGACATCAAAGCCAAGGCAAAGGATAATCCTATAAATTTATGATTTCTTTTATAGTTCATCATATTGGGTTTTATTAAGTTGTTCTTAATTGTTTATTCTTCGTTTGCAAAGATAGCGAAAAATACCCAATAATAGCAGTATTATGATTCTTAAAAATGTAAAATAGTACAAATATGCTAGGTGTTTTGCCAAAAAATCAAGGAATTACACACAAAAGAAGACCTCGCAAAATGCAAGGTATTAAAAAAGGTAAGGTGGTCATCGGCTGATGATCACCTTACCTTTTGATGGTTCTATCTGAATCAGATATTTTTCGTCTTTATATTTGACGGGAATGTTCTTGCCAGCCTGCCTTAGTTGTGAGTGATTTGGTTACAAAAAAGAAAGCTAGTTGCTCAGCAAAGGCAACTAGCTTTTTTTATAAACTCTCCTGCTATTTATTCTTTTTATTCTTGAGAAAATCAATCTCTACGATTCTCAATACCGGTTTGCCCTTCTTGATTCCTATGAAATCGAGGGTGCTTGCCTTGCCGCCCGCCAGCTCCTTGGTGTCGCTGAGTTGGGTCTTGCTCTTGGCATCGCCTATCATCCTGATGGTGATATCCTTCGCCTTCACTGGCTTGTCTATCTTGATATGAACATAGCCGAGGCAGGCGTAGGTGTAACCCTCCCAAACCTTCTTCTTACCGGCAAAGATGGCGAGCGGATACATCTTGTCTCTCCAGCCCGTAAGTTTCACGGTGATTTCGTCTACCTTCTTTTTCTTGGTAAACAGATAGGTGATCCATGCATTCTCAGGCTTGCCATCGCTCTTCCATTCTGTAGTCTCATCGTCATCGAAAGTTTTCTGGGCATCTTCCTGGTTTACGCCAGCCACGGCACCGGTGATATCAATGGTCTCCTTGATATCGGTATAGGATGGGGTAGATGGCGTTTCGCCACGAGAGAGATCTCCCTTTAGAGTCATCTGAGGCAAATAGTGTTCGATATCTACCTTATTTGTCTTTAAATCGATGCTTGCCACGCCCTTGATGCCATCAGCACCAGCGCAAATCTTGATATCGCCAGGATTTACGGTACTGCGTATCAGAACTCTGTTCACGCCGCATTCTACAGGTAAATCAATCTTTCCTATATAATTATCAAAGGTGTTGTCGCTATCTGTAGAGTCTAGAATATCTGCAGCTTTGCGGGCTGCCTTCTGTTCTGCTGTCTCGTTCTTATCTACCACGAGGCTCTGGTTCTTGGCAGCAAGTGCCTTTTGGGTTTCCTCGTTAGGAGTTGCCAATCCGCCAATCCATTCCATTTCGCCCTGATAGTTGAAGTGGATGGTGCGGTTATCAAGTGGACAGCGTCTGCCCTGCTTATCAACCACCTCTACCTGGATGAGCGCCATGTCGGCACCATCAGCCTTGAAACCTTCCGGATTCTGGATGCTGGTGAGCTTGATGTGATGAGGCTCGCCCGCAGTTTCGATGGCATAACGGCTTGTTTCTTTCTTGGTCTTGGCATCTTTTGATTTCTTATCAGACTTATCGTATGTATAAGCCACAGCCTCAATCTTGCCTGCCTCGAAAGGTACATTCTTCCAGGTGAAAAGCCACTGGTTGCTGCGTTCGCCCATACCCAGACTCTTACCGTTGACGAAGAGTTCTACCTCGTCGCCGGTACTTACCACATATTCTGTCTGCTTGATGGTTCCTGGCTTGTAGTTCCAGTGACCTACGATATAGGTGGCATCTTTTTCTGGAGATACCCAGCCATTCCACATTACCTGATGAGCAAAGAAGGCATCCTTCGGAATGCGCATCGCATCGGTCACACCGCTCGAACGGTAGTTGGCCTCACCACGATGATGGGTGTTGGTATCCGAGAAGATGATCTTGGTACCGCCATCGCTTACTCGTTTGCCAGTGCCCGGACGCTCCTGCCAGTATTCGAACCAGCGCTCTACCATGCTTGCTGCAAAGGTATCCATGTTGTGATTGTATTCGAAGGCAGGCTTGCCACGATACAATGGTCCGTCGCCTTCCTTATGGTAAGGATAGCTCTGCTCATCCCAGTATTTACGCAAACCCTCGTCGCGATGATACTCCATCGACCACATCGGGTGCTTCTTACTCTTGTTGATGTAAAGCATCTCGCCGCCATATTCAGCCTCGTTGATGTTGAGCATCTCTCGGCTGCCGCTGGCTCTGCCTCCGTGAGGGTCGAACTCATCGCGGATGGCTTTCATCTGTAGCATGTGCTCGCGGCTCACGCCCTTGTTTCCGCTTTCATAGAAGATGATGCTAGGGTTGTTGCGGTTGTAGATGATGGCTTCCTTCATCAGTTCCAGGCGCTGTTCCCATCTGCGGTCGAAGACATCCTTCTCTGCATCACCTGCTGGCATCGCCTGAATCAGTCCCACACGGTCGCAGCTCTCGATATCCTGTTTCCAAGGGCAGACGTGTATCCAGCGAACCAGGTTACCGCCTGATTCTACCATCAGTTTGTTACTGTAGTCGCTCAACCAGGCAGGAACGCTCATACCCACGCCAGGCCACTCGTTGGAGGTGCGCTGCGCATAGCCGTGCATCATGATGGCACGGTCGTTGAGATAGAACTTGCCTTCACCGAACTGGGTCTTGCGGAAACCGGTCTTGGTCACCACATCATCAATCTTGCTTCCGTCATCCGCCTTCAAGAGGGTCTTCACGGTGTAGAGATATCCATATCCCCAGCTCCAGAAGTGGGCGTTGTTCAGGAGTCCGCTCACCTTCACTGTCTTGGTTTCGCCTGGCTTCAAGGTATATCTTTCGCCATCAAAATGGCCCACTTCCTTGCCGTCAGCGTCCAGAATCTTGGCGAAGAAGCGGAAAGAGCGAGACTTGGAATCCTCATTCCTTACCTGCGATTCTGCATTCACCGTTACCTTCTTTCCTGCAATATCATAGTTGCTGCCATAGATATAGATACCTGTGGTCTTGAGATTATTGTAGAGCGGAAGAGTCTGGTAGAGTTTGTCGGTGATGTGGAGGAACACATTCTTTGGAATACCGCCATAGTTGGCATAGAAGTTCTTGTCGTTCCACTGGAAACGCTGACCGCTGGTGCGCTCACGATAGTTCCAGGAGTTATCCACACGTACGGCTATGACGTTTTCACCTTTTATAATATAAGGTGTCAGGTCGAATCCGCTTGCCATCACACCATTCTCGGTATATCCCACTTTCTTGCCATTGAGCCAGATGTCGGCACCGAAGCGCACGCCCTCAAACTCGATGAAATACTTGCGGTCGCCCACTTCTTGGATATGGAAGTGCTTGCGATACCACATGATGGTGTCGCTGAGGTGTTCGATAGAAACCTTGAACGCTTCTTTCTCGTTAAAGGCACGAGGCAGCGTAATCTGTTTCCAACCGGCATCCTTGTAGTTTGCCTGTTCTGCTCTCGGGAAGTCGCCCACCTTGAGCAACCATCCTCCATTGAAATTGAGCTTTGTTCTTTCCACTGCATTCATCTGGCAGAGCGAGATGAAAGCGAGTAGAAGTAGAAATAGTCTTTTTCTCATTCTAATGATGTTTTGATTGTTTTGTTGCATTATTATTGCGTTATTATTATGGTGCAAAATTACGAAAAAAAAACGATGTTTTTTTGTTCTTCCATTCAAAAATTTGTGTTTTTGTCCGCCATTTGTTTTTGGGGGATGATGGAAGATAGAAAGCCTCTTCTGTAATCAGTAAATGATGCAAAGATGCCAAATGTCATAGCAGAAATATCAAAAGAATAGGGTGGATATGGAGAAAAATGATTACTTTTGCAGCAGAAATTTTAAACAAGCTAATAACAAGATTAATATGAATAGTGTTTTAGAAGGTCGTCCTGCCTTGAAAAAGGAGGTCGAGAAGATTGCTGAAGTTGCCGGATACCTCTGGCAGAATGGTTGGGCTGAGCGTAATGGTGGTAACATCACCGTGAACATCACCGACTTGGTAGATGACGAAATCAAGGCTCTGCCTGCTATCAGCGAAGTAAAGCAGATTGGTACAGCATTATCTGCATTGAAGGGCTGCTACTTCTTCTGCAAGGGAACAGGCAAGCGCATGCGCGACTTGGCTCGCTGGCCTATGGAGAATGGTTCTATCATCCGCATCCTGGACGATTGCGCCAGCTATGTTATCATCGCTGATAATCCTGTAATGCCAACATCTGAGTTGCCAAGCCACTTGAGCGTTCATGCCCGTCTCATCGAGAAGGGTTCTAATTACAAGGCTACCGTTCATACTCACCCTATCGAGCTCATCGCCATGAGCCACAACAAGAAGTTCATGGGCAAGGATGTATTGAGCAATCTGCTCTGGAGTATGATTCCAGAGACCAAGGCATTCTGTCCACTCGGTTTGGGTATCGTTCCTTATCAGTTGCCAGGCAGTCTGAAGCTGGCTGAGGAAACCTTGAAGGAGCTGGAAGACTATGATGTAGTGATGTGGGAGAAGCACGGCGTCTTTGCCAAGGGCTTGGATGTAATGGATGCCTTCGACCAGATTGACGTGCTCTCTAAGAGTGCGAAGATCTACATCGATTCCAAGTGCATGGGATTCGAGCCTGATGGTATGAGCCAGGAAGAAATGGCTGAGATGACCAAGGCTTTCAATTTGCCAAAATAAGATATAGGTTATGAATAAGTTGATATAGTGTTGTTAGTAATATTTTGATATAATAGGTTTATTGGATATACATTTTATAGGTAATAGGTTTAATTTAGGTTTTAGTATTATAGGTAAAATTTTTTAGGTTTAGTGAAACAAAGCCCTCGAACATCGTGAGATGATCGGGGGCTTTTTCTGTTTCTAAGCTAACTAAAATCTTTATATCAATCCATGTGGAAAAGTTCTTCCAGCGGGATGCTGACAGGTGAATTATCAGGATTCACCTCCATGATGTCTGCCATCATATCCCACCATTTCTGGGTGATAGAATCCACGTTGGTTGTGTCCTGGCTGTTGGTATCGCTGTCGCATTTCTGAACGGCAAAGAGCAGGTTGGTGTCCTTGTCCCAGAAGATACTGTAGTCGCTTACTCCCTGATTCTTGATCATCTGTTTCAGCTCAGGCCAGATCGCAGCATGGCGCTTGGCATATTCCTTTTCGCATCCCTTCTTGAGATACATCTTAAATGCAAATCTTTTCATATCATTCTATATTTTGAAGTTAAATCAACTGTGGCAGGAAGCTTGAGATAATCAAGACGATGATGCCGACGATTAATATGGTGATGGTCTTTGATGAGCATCCCTTCCATTCCTTCAGGATGATGCCCCATACATTTGAGAACACCACGTTGAGTGCCATCAGAATGCAGAAAGACAGAGTCATAAGGGTAGGGGATTCGGTGAGGAAACCTTTTCCTAATGACAAGCCGAAGAACTGACTGTACCACAAGGCACCAGCCAGGGCACAATACAGGATGTTGTTGCCCCAAACCTCCTCGTTCTTATAGTCGCTCCAAGTATGATTCTTGGTGTTCTGATAGAAACAGTAGATGGCGTTGGTAATGAAACCACCCACGGTAACGAGGAAGGTAGCAGGCAGGGTCTTGAACATATCAGGGGTGAAGGTGCCGAAGTGGATATCATCGCCGAAGGCGAGACCCACATTGAAGCATCCGCTCATGAAACCAGCCAGTAGGGCGATGGCAAGACCCTTAGGGAAGTTGAAATCCTTTACCGCAGCCTTCTTCTCCTCTTCTGAGAGCGATGCTGCCTTCATGCTGCCAGCCACACCGATGATGGCGATACCGAGCAGGGTGACTACCACACCGAGGATGACGCTGAAGGTGAGCGATGAGAGGGCATCCAGTTCCGGAAAGAAGATGTTGAGCAGCACCGGACCCATGATGGTTCCGAGACCTGCACAGGTTCCCAGGGCGATGCTCTGACCCAATGCCACGCCTAGGTAGCGCATGGAGAGACCGAAGGTGAGTCCGCCTACGCCCCAGAGTACACCGAAGAGCATGCTCATAGCCACATTGAAGCCGAATCCGTCGAATAATTCAAAGAAGGAATAGCCGCTTGGTACAGCGAGCATTGCGCCTAAGAAAGGCAAAATAAGCCATGCGAACACACCCTGAACTACCCAGTATGATTCCCAACTCCAATCTTTTATCTTGTTGATTGGGACGTAGCAGCTGGACTGGCAGAATGCACCGATGGCTATGATTAAAAGTCCTATTAATATTTCCATATTGTTTAGTAATTAAGTGAAGAGCGAAAAGTGAAGAGTGAAGAATTCATGTGCTTTTTAGCCATAAGACTATTGAATTCTTCGTTCTTCACTCTTCACTTAAACTCGTTCTTCGTTTTTCACTTACTTGCGGTTAGCAAGTACTTCTGCTTCGTACTTCTCGATGTCAGCGATGTACTCCTCGCCAACAGGGATGTTGTTCTTCAAGTTGAAGTAATCATATACTGCACCGAATGGCAATGTCTTCTCTTCCTCGAGGAGAGCCAGACGCTGGAAGAGCTTGCCCTCGTCCTCGTACTTGCGGAGGGTATCGAGTGGCTCAAGGAATGCCTGCAACAATGACTTCTGGGCTGCACGTACACCGATGATGTAAGCACCGATACGGTTGATGGAACCGTCGAAGTAGTCGAGACCGATATGAGCACGGTCGAGTGCGTTGGCACGAACCAACTCTGAGAAGAGGTTGCGTGTATTGTCGTCGAAGAGTGTTACGTGGTCTGAATCCCAGTGCATTGGGCGAGATACGTGGAGCATCAACTCAGGAACGAAGAGCAGGAGTGCTGAAACGGCATCCGATACGTTCTCTGTTGGCTCATAGTGACCTGTATCCAGGGTATACATCACGTTGTTCTTAGCGCAGTAGCCAGCGTAGAAGTCGTGAGAACCTACGGTGTAAGCCTCCAAGCCGATACCGAAGAGCTTAGCCTCCAGGCAAGACTTCATGTTTGGCAACTCCTCTGCCAGAATCTCATCAAGAGAGTTTTTCAAGATCTCGCGATAGCGACCCTTCTCTACGGTGATGTCCTTGGAACCGTCGTGTACCCAGATGTTCATGATACATGGGTCGTTCTGGAACTTACCCATAGCGTCTGCAATGCGGCGGCAACGCTTGGTGTGCTCAATCCAGAACTCGCGGATAGCTGGGTCAGGATTTGACAAAGAGAGACTGCCACTCTTAGGGTGAGAGAAAGAAGTAGAGTTGAAGTCGAGCTTCATGTTTTGCTCCTTAGCCCACTGCATCCAGCCTGTAAACTGATCTACGGTTACCTCGTTACGGTCAATCTGCTTGCCACCGAACTCACCATAAATCTCATGAAGGTTGAGACGGAAAGTACCAGCCAGGAGAGAGTTCACCTTCTCGATGTCCTGACGGAGTTCGTCGATGTTGCGAGCCTTTCCAGGATAGTTACCTGTGCTCTGGATACCACCAGAAGCAGCCTCGCCACGCTCGAAGCCAACCACATCGTCAGCCTGCCAGCAGTGCAGAGAGATTGGAGTCTTCTCCAAAGTCTCAATAGCCTTGTCTGTATCTACACCCAGAGCAGCATAGCGCTCCTTAGCAATCTCATAATTCTTTAAAATCAAATCTGCTTTCATTGTTTTTTATGTATTTTGTTGTTATTGTTTATTTTTTTACTTTTTTACCCTTTTACCTTTAAATACTTTTCGTAAGCCGCATCCCATGCCTCTTTGTCTTGTGGCTCGAATTTCTTGAGCTCCAGCGAGTTGGCGATGATCTGACGCATTTCCCAGATGTCCTTGACCAAGCCTGATGCCTTTGCCTGAAGCATGATGTTGCCGATGGCTGTACCTTCCTGAGGACCAGCCAGAACGGTGACACCGCAGCTGTCGGCTGTAAACTGGTTGAGATATTGATTGAGCGAACCACCACCGATGATGTGGAGCACGTTGAGGTCGAAGTCGGCAAAATCCTTCAGCCAGGTGAAAATCTGACGATAACGGAGTGCGAGACTCTCGAAGATGCAGCGGCAGAATTCGCCATAGTTCTGAGGAACGTGCTGACCGGTTTTTTCGCAATACTGCTTAATCGCCTCTACCATGCTCGATGGGTTGGCAAAGCATGCATCGTCCGGATAGATGATGCTTTGAAAGGCAGGCTGCTTCATGGCTTCAGCTATCAGTTCTGCATGGCCCAGGCAAGTCATATCTTTCTGGTTGGCAGCAGCTTCGTCCTTCCATTCCTTGCGGCAGCGCTCGTAAATCCACATGCCGCAGATGTTCTTCAGGAATCGGGTAGTGCCCTCAATGCCGCCCTCGTTAGTGAAGTTGAGCTCGTAGCTCTTCTCGTTGATAATGGCATTCTTGGTCTCGATACCCATCAGACTCCAGGTACCGGAACTCAGATAGGCAAACTCCTCGTTATTGGCTGGTACGGCAGCTACGGCGCTGGCGGTATCATGACCTGCTACGGCGATGACTGGAACGGCATTCAGTCCTGTTATCTTCTGTACCTCTTCGGTGAGTGTGCCGATGATGGAAGCAGGGTTGGTCATCTTGCCAAACTGCTCTCTCTTCAGTCCGAGACTCTCTACGAGTTCGTTGTCGAGATCGCCTGTCATTGGGTTGAGAATCTGGGAAGTTGAAGCCACGGTATATTCGCAGATGGCGTTACCGGTAAGCATATAGCTTAGGGCATCAGGGATAAAGAGAATCTTGTCGGCATTCTCCAAAGCCACGTTTCCAGCCTTTCTCATGGCGTATATCTGGAAGAGCGAATTGAAGTTCATAAATTGGATTCCGGTCTTCTCATATACCTTTTCCTTGCTGATTTTCTCGTCGAAATATTTCTCCATCACGCCGAAGGTATGAGGGTCGCGGTAGGCGAGAGGATTGCGGAGAATGTCCCCGTTTTTATCTACATATACGAAGTCGCATCCCCAGGTATCGATACCGATGCTTTCGATGTGGATACCGCGCTGCGCCACGAGTTTCAGACCTGAGATGATCTCATAGAAGAGGGCAAAGATATCCCAGTAGAAGTGATTGCCGGTTTCGATGAGTCGGTTGTCGAAGCGTGTCATTTCTTCCAAATCGAATTTGCCATCTGATAAGCTTCCCAGAATGGTTCTGCCACTGGTAGCGCCCAGATCTACGGCAAAGAAGTATTTCTTCTGTTCCATTTTTTTAAGAGTGTATTTTAAGTTATTGTTATTTGCTATTGTTTTTTGTTTACGATTGCAAAGATAGTGGGAATGTGCAAGATGGAACAAGAGAAAATGATATTAGAGCCTAGTTTTTTGGCGGAGGGTCAAGAATCTCTATGAAATATCAAAAAAATAAGTTTTTCGCTGTTCAAGTTTCGTATGTAGGGGAATCAATTGAAGTTAGGGGAATTTCCCCCTAACTTCTCATCTGCGAAAGTTCTGCTCGTTATTTTGTGGAAATTTTATCGGGTTGTATTTCTGAAATCAGACGGTTTCATGCCAGTCTGGCTCTTGAATTTAGTTGAGAAATAATCTGGTGATTCGAAATTGAGGCGATAGGCAATCTCCTTGATGCTCTCATCGGTGGTAGAAAGCAGCTCCTTGGCTCTCTGCAGTTTCAGTGTCTGCTGGTAGAGTGCTGGAGCGAAGCCGGTATGCTCCTTGAAGAGCTTGCGGAACGAAGAGTAGCTGATGCCTAGTTCCTGGGCTATCTCCTGGATGGTGAGTGTATCCTCAAGAGATTCACGGATGCGCAGGCGCGCCCTGTTGATGATATCCACATGCTTGGAATCCTTGTTCAGGATGATGTTTCTCTCCAGGGAATACACCTTTCCGATGAGATGGTTTACGATACCCGCCATAGTCTGCTGAGCGTATGCAGCCTCCTCCTGTGCCGTCTTGTAAGCCTCTTCATATAGACTGATGATCTCGTTGCTGTAGCCCACATGATAGATCGGCTTTTCAGGGGACAGGAATCCCGCCTTCACACGGTCATCCATATTCTTTCCCTTGAATCCGATCCAATAGCTTTTCCATCCCTTGGTGCCTAATGGATGGTAGGTATGCCATTCGCCGGGAAAGAGCAGGAAGATGTCTCCAGTCTTGATCTTTGTTTCCGGAAGATGAGCAGAACGGAACACTCCTTCGCCTTCCGGCTGGTAGAGAAGCTGGTATTCATCGAGGGTTCTTCCCTTCTGGAGATCGAAGTAATATCCATCGGCATGACCCTTGGTAGGATATTCTTCTCTCGGGGCGATTTCTTCCCGTCCCACGGTGCTGATGGTGAGACCCCATTCGGCGTCTCTTTCTGTTGCTAATAGGTATTTGCTGGTCTGCATAATGCTTTGTTTTGTTTCTGGTTTTGCCTCCTGGCTCATCTTCTGGTGCTATTGCTTCCAGAGCCATTTAGCTTATTCATCGGCAAAATTACGCAAAAAAATCCACTATACCTTATTATATATGCAAAAAAGTATGTACTTTGTGCTGAAATGTATAAAAAAACAAATATTCGGATAATAATAATGATACTTGAACGATTTTATTATATGAAAAACAAGGTTATTTGATAGTTTTGCAGCAGAAATCCTTTTAGAATAGGATTTGCAACTAACAAAGCGAGATCATCAATCGCAAAGCAAGATAATTGAAATCCTAAAAAACAACATTATTCTAAAGCTGGAAGCAAGATGGTCGAACCGAAAAAAGAAAATAAAATCTTAACTTCATAATAAACAAAATGAATAACAAGCTATTTATGAAAAGTTCGGCAGTGCCTGCAACTTTGTTTTGCACGGCATTGATGCTTGCCCCTCTTTGCGGAGGCGCAGGTTCTGCTAAAGCGACTACGGCTATAGCTCAGCAAACAGGTATCGTAAAAGGTACAGTGGTTGATGCCAATGGTGAAGCCGTTATTGGAGCTAGTGTTATCATCGAGGGACAGAAAGTTACCCAGGGTACAGTAACAGACTTTGATGGTAACTTCTCTCTCAACGTGAAGCCAGGTGCCAAGTTAAAGATCAGTTACATTGGATTCGTATCCCAGACTGTGGTTGCCAAAAACGGCATGCAGGTGGTCTTGAAAGAAGAGGCTACTTCCCTCAAGGCTGTAGAAGTGGTTGCCTATGGTGTACAGAAGAAGGTTACTGTTACCGGTGCCCTCTCCAGCGTGAAAAGCGAAGACCTGGTCCGTACTCCTGTTGGTAATGTCAACAATGTGCTCGGTGGTCAGCTTTCGGGTGTTACCACCGTACAGTATTCCGGTGAGCCGGGTTCAGATGCTGCGAACGTATTTGTTCGTGGTAAGGCATCTTTCAATGGTGCCGACCCTTTGGTTCAGGTGGATGGTGTGGAGCGAAGCATGAGCGATGTGGATCCTGAGGAAATCGAGAGCATCACCGTTTTGAAGGATGCTTCTGCCACAGCCGTATTCGGTGTGCGTGGTGCCAACGGAGTTATCCTGATTACCACCAAGCGTGGTCAGGAGGGTAAGACCAAAATCAGCGGCTCTACTTCATGGGGTATCCTGACTCCTACCAAGATGGTAGAACAGGCAAACAGCTACGAGTATGCTACCTTCCATAATATGATGCGCCAGAATTCGCATGGCAAGAATGGTAATCCGTTGAGTCCTCAGTTCTCTGATGTCGTTATCCAGAAGTTCAAGGATGGAAGTGATCCTGTCCGTTTCCCTAGCACCTTGTGGGCTGAATACATTATGAAGGATGCTACCATGCAGAGTAAACACAATCTGAATATCAGCGGTGGTACCAAGACGGCACGCTACTTCATCAATGTTGGTTACTATACTCAGGGTGGTCTGTTCAAGGAGTTTGGTCAGGATTACGATTTCGGTTATCAGTATAACAGTTTCAACTACCGTGCCAACCTCGACCTGGATGTCACCAAGACAACCACCATCTCCTTCAATCTGGCAGGTAAGGTAGATAATGCCAACAAGCCATATTCTGGTCAGGGATCATCTGGTCTGATCAACGAGGCTTATCAGGCTACTCCATTCTCTAGTCCTGGTATCATCAATGGAAGATACATCTCTACCGAGACCCAGTATGAGGATTGCGGTACCGACCAGCTTCCTTTCGTGGGGGGTAGCGGTATTACCTATTTCGGCAATAATGATGTGAATGGCGGTTTCATGAAGACTACCAACAACAAGCTTCAGTTCGACCTCCAGTTGAAGCAGAAGCTCGATATGATTACCAAGGGTCTTTCTTTCAAGATGAAGGCTTCCTACAACGGAGCCTACGCCATCAATAAGAATGCTTACGCCAAAAAGGCTACCTATACCCCTGTACTCCAGGACGACGGTACCTATAAATATAAGAAATATGGTAACGAAGAGCAGTTGAAGTATGAAGAGAAGACCGGTCGTAGCCGTTACTGGTATTTTGAGGCAGGTCTCAACTACAACCGTTCCTTCGGTTTGAACAATGTGGGTGCCATCCTGCTCTACAATCAGGACAGCAGCTATTATCCGAGCACCTATACCAATGTGCCTCACCGCCAGGTAGGTCTGGTAGGCCGTGTTACCTACGACTGGAACAACCGCTATATGGCAGAGTTCAACGTGGGTTACAATGGTTCCGAGAACTTTGCTCCGGGCAAGCGTTACGGAACCTTCCCAGCAATGTCTGTGGGTTGGGTAGTCAGCGATGAGCCATTCTTCAAGCCGCTCACCAAGGCAGTAAGCTTCCTGAAGCTTCGTGCCAGCTACGGTCTGGTAGGTAATGCTAATCTGAACGGTAATCGCTTTATGTACACCGCCGATCCTTTCGCCATCAATAATGGCAATGTTTCTACCCGTGATGGATATGGATACATCTTCGGTGTTAACAACACTACCGTATGGAAGGGAGCCTACGAGATGGCGCGCCACAATGCCGACATCACCTGGGAGCACGCCTATAAGCAGGACTATGGTATCGACATCAACTTCCTGAAGGATAAGCTCCGTGGTAGCTTCGATTACTATTACGAGCACCGTACCGATATTATGATGATCGACTACAATGTACCTACCATCATCGGTTACAAGATGCCTTACACCAACGATGGTGAGGTGAACAGTTGGGGATGGGAAGCATCCCTGAAGTGGCAGGATAAGATAGGCAAGAACTTCAGATACTGGGCAGGTGTCAACCTCTCTTACAACCAGAATGAGCTGATCAACAATGGTGAGGCTCTGCAGCCGGAGGCTTATCAGATGGCAAAGGGCCATCGTTTGGGAGCCCGCAAAATGTACCAGTTCTGGCGTTATTACGACGAGCAGACCCCAGCACTCTATGAGAAGACTTTCGGCGAGCAATTCCCTACTCAGCTGGTAGAGAATATCCAGCCTGGTGATGCCGTGTATGTTGATTTGAACCACGATGGAAAGATAGACCAGAATGATATGACCCGCGACCTGGGCTATACCGATGATCCTGAGTATATGATTGGTCTGAACCTCGGATTCAGCTACAAGGGCTGGTCTGTCAATACCCAGTGGACGGGTGCCTGGAACGTGAGCCGTATGCTGGATGGAGTGTTCCGCAGCCCATTCTACAACAAGACCTCTCATGAGATGGGCGGTCTCCTGAAGTATGTGGTGGAGAACAGCTGGACAGCTGATAATCCATCTCAGAGTGCGAAGTATCCTCGTACATCATTGGATTCCTGGGACAACAATTATGCCACTTCTACCCTCTATGAGAAGGATGCGAAGTATCTGCGCCTGAAGACCCTGCAGATTTCCTATGATTTCAACGCTCCGTTCATGAAGCGCATAGGTATGAACCAGTTGCAGCTGGCATTCAGCGGTTACAACCTCCTTACCTTCACTCCTTATATCTGGGGTGATCCTGAGGCACGTGCTACCACGGCACCATCCTATCCATTGCAGCGTACCTATATGCTGTCTTTGAAGGTGGGCTTCTAATATATTACACATTTAATATATATAAAAAAGGTAAATACAATGAAACTTAACAATATATTCAGAGGAATCGTTCTTACAGCCGTTATCGGTTCTGCGGTGACGGGTTGTACTGAGCAGATCAAGTTTGGAGATTCCTTCATAGAAAAGACTCCGGGTGGCGATGTTACCATTGATACCATCTTCAATAGTGCAGAATATACCCAGCAGTTCTTGACCGGTATTTATAAGAACCAGTACTACGGTCTGCCTTTCAAGGCGGGTGACGGTAACTCCCACAGTTACTTCAGTGGTCAGATTGAGGCGATGTCAGACTGCTGGCACAATCCTACAGCGTCAGTTGCTATGTATAATCTGGTGTATAATGATTACATGACAGCAGCCAGCAGTAATTCCATCTATGGTTTTGACAAGGAGAATATCTGGGAGATGGTGCATGCCTGCTACCTCCTGATGGAGAATATCGACCGTGTGCCTGATATGGACGAGGATACCAAAAAGCAGTATGTGGCTGAGGCGAAGTGCCTGATAGCATCTTCCTACTTCAACCTCTTCCGCATGTACGGCGGTCTGCCTCTGGTTACTCACTCATACGATGTAAACGGAGACAAGTTGGATGCGCCACGTGCTTCGGTAGAGAAGACACTCAATTACATTCTCAAGCTTTATGATGAGGCTATCAATTCAGGAGCCCTTCCTTTTGCTTATTCTGATGATGATGTCACTACCATGAAGGCACACTGGACCAAGGCGGCTGCCATGGCGATGAAGTGCCGTGTACTGCAGTTTGCTGCTTCTCCATTGTTCAACGACGACCAGCCATATTACAGCGGCAAGTATTCCATGGAGAATGCGAGTCAGGACAGTCTGGCTTGGATGGGTGGCAAGAAGCCTGAGTTGTGGCAGCAGTGCAAGAAGGCATGTGAAGACTTCTTCAATGAGAATGCCAACAACGGCAATCCTTACCATCTCGTAGAACCTACAGCCCAGACTACCGAGGCTTATCGCTTTGCCTATCGCTTTGCGTATATCAGCCAGGCTAGTCCGGAGGTCATCTTTGAGACCCGCGTTACCGACAACAACCACAACTCCAAGTATTGCTGGGCGGCACGTCAGTATATGCGTACCCTCGACCGCCAGGCTTATTGCCCTACCCAGGAGTTCGTAGAGATGTTCCCTTGGGCTGATGGCAAGCCATTCAACTGGGAGGAGACCGAGCAGGCTGGCGAATTGGACCACATGTTCATCAAGGGTGATAGAAAGGTAGGCAAGCAGGAACTGCAGAATGTGAAATATACCCGCGACCCTCGTCTTTATGAAACTGTAAGTGTGAACGGACAGCGCGACAAGGTGAATGTAGGCGACGGCAAGTCAACCGGTCAGAATGTAGAGTTGTACGTGGGCGGTACCAATGCCGGTACAGGTCCAGACAAGTGTGTGGGCGTTTATGCTACAGGCTATTTCCACAACAAGTACATTGCCGACGGAATCACCGGTTCAGCCTACGAGCGCGAGAAGCCACACTGGGTAGAGATGCGTCTTTCCGACCTCTATCTCATCTATGCCGAGGCTCTGCTTCAGGCTGACGGCAACAATGTCAAGGCTTTGGAATATATCGACAAAATCCGTGCCCGTGTAGGTTTGAAGGGACTTGCGGAATGTAACCCATCAGAGAATCTTACCACCAACAAGGATAATCTCCTGGAAGAGTTGCTGCGCGAGCGTGCCTGCGAGCTGGGATTCGAGAACACCCGTTTCTTCGATATGAAGCGCTATAAGAGAGCCGACCTCTTCAGCCGCACGCTCCATCGTCTGGTCATCTATCGCCAGGTGAAGGATGATGCTACGGGCAAGTGGGAGACCACTACCAACAAATGGTATAATGGCGACAGAACCAACAAGAAGCTGAATAAGAACAATGATGCCTGGTATGAGCCATCTCATTTTGAGTATAAGCGCCTGCCTATCACCACGGGAGCTCGTGCATGGTGGAATGGATTCGATGTTAAGTGGTACCTGTTCCCATTCCCACAGACCGAGGTGTTGAAGGGTTATCTCGTTCAGAACCCAGGCTGGTAATCCCGCCGGAGGTTATCTCTTGAGTAAAGGTTACTTGATTAAAGTTACAGATTAAAAAAGTAAATTCGATGAAAAATAATAAGAATGCTGTACTGATGGCGATGGCTCTCCTGAGCCTGCCAGCTTCAGCACAAGTCAAAATAGATACCATTGCTCCTCATCGCTATGCGGCTCAGAGCATCGATGTGGGTGCCAATGTGAACTTCTCCCGCGAGCAGTCAACTTCAGCAGTGTCTGTCATCACCAGCGAGAGTACCAACAAGCGCAGCGCCAAGAATATCGGCAACTCTATCCTGGGACAGGGTTCCGGCCTGATTTCACTGCAGAATTCCGGCAACTATGCCGGCATCAATCCTACCTTCTACATCCGCGGCATGCAGAGTCTGGATGGCAATACCCCACTTTTCGTGGTAGATGGTATCGAGCGTGATATCCAGTATATCTCTGCCGAGGAAGTAGAGAGCGTATCCGTATTGAAGGATGCTGCTGCCACTGCACTCTATGGCTACAAGGGTGCCAACGGCGTGGTGCTCATCACTACCAAACGCGGTAAGTTCAATTCCAAGGAAATCAAGGTGAATCTGGACCATGCCATCAATTTCATGGCTCACAAGCCTAAGTTCGTGGATGCGCAGACCTATGCCAAGGCGATGAACGAGGCTTATGCCAACGACGGCTTCGAGAACCCTAGATATACCCAGGAAGAGGTGGATGCCTTCGGATCAGGCAAATATCCTTATCTCTATCCTAACGTTAACTGGGTGGATGAAACCTTCCGCAACCACAGCGTTACCAATATGCTCAACGCTTCGTTTACGGGCGGTGGCGAGAAGTTCAAGTACTATGCCTTGCTCGACCTGCAGTATGACAATGGTTTCGTGAAGAATCCGGATACCCACGAGGGATATTCTACCAATAATAAATATGTGAAGGGCAACCTGCGCATGAATATGGATATGATTCTCTCGAAGAATACTACCATGAAGGTGAACCTCCTGGGTGTGCTCGCCGAGTCGAATGCTCCAGGCAATTCTGCCAAGTTGTGGGATATGGTCTATGGCCTGCCTTCTGCTGCCTTCGCCGTGAAGGGCGAGGATGGCAAGTGGGGTGGTAACTCTACCTGGGCGGGTACCGTTAACCCTGTGGCGCAGTCGCAGGATGCCGGTTACTCCAGAAATCACAACCGTGGTATCTATACCGACCTCACTATCCGCCAGGAACTCCCTGCGGTATTGAAGGGTCTGGCTGTTCAGGGCCGCATCGCTTACGACCATTTCTCCAACATCTACGAGAATTATAGCAAGACATACGTATATGGAAGTCCTACGGTAGTCGACTGGTTGGATGGCAAACCTCAGTTGGGCAAGGCATTCACGGGTGGTTCTGAGAGCGATCTCGGTGCCTCTATCTCCACCAACAGCTTCACCCGCCGTTTCCATGCCGATGCCAGTGCCGACTATCAGAATACCTTCGACGCCCACAGCATCTACAGCCAGTTGAAGTACGATTACGAGTTCAGCGATGAGTTTGCCATAAACAGTACGCTCTATCGCCAGAACATCAGCTGGTACACCCACTATGGTCTGCTCGATCGCTACTTCCTCGACCTTGTCCTGGTAGAATCCGGTTCCAACCGTCTGGCTCCTGGCAGCAAGTGGGCATTGTCGCCTACGGTATCAGCAGCCTGGGTACTCTCCAAGGAGAACTTCATGAAGAATCTCAACTGGGTGGATTTCCTCAAGCTCCGTGCGTCCTACGGCATCATTCAGACCGACATCCTGCCTTCGAGCGGATGGATGTACTATATGCAGCAGTATCAGACAACTGGTGGTACCTATCCGTTCAACAGCGGTTTCCAGAGCGATTTCGGCAGAACCTATCTTGATGCCATTGCCACTTCCGGTCTGACCCGTGAGAAGGCAGCCAAGTTCAATGCCGGTGTAGATGCCACCCTCTTCGGTGGTCTCGATTTCAGCTTTGATGGTTTCTACCAGCGCCGTTCCAACATCTGGGTATCTACCGCAGGCAAGTATTCTTCAGAGTTGGGTGTGGATGCTCCATACGAAGGTGATGGTATCGTGGATAGCTGGGGTTGGGAGGCAAGTCTCGACTACAACAAGCAGATTGGCGACGTGAAGTTCAACATCGGTGCCAACATCGATTACTATCGCAGCCAGATCAAGGAGCAGGATGAGGCTCCTAAGCTCTATCCTAACCTGGTAAGCACCGGCCATCGCGTAAGCCAGCTCTTCGGCTACAAGGCTATCGGCTTCTTCAAGGACCAGGCAGACATCGATGCTTCCAAGCCACAGCTTCTGGGCAGCACTCCTCGTCCGGGCGACATCAAGTATGAGGATGTGAACGGGGACGGACAGATTGATACCAACGACAAGACTGCCATCGGATATTCTACCGTGGCTCCAGAAATCTACTACAATATCCATTTGGGAGTAGAGTGGAAGGGACTGGGCGTAGATGCGATGTTCCAGGGCACAGGCCGTTATAGCGGCGTGCTTTCTACCAAGAGTATGTACAAGCCACTGGTGGGCAACACCACCATCTCTCAGTACTACTACGACAACCGCTGGACTCCTGAGACAGCCGGCACAGCCAAGTTCCCGGCGCTGAGCTCAACCAGCAATGCCAACAACTACAATACAAACACCCTCTGGATGTTTGACCGCTCATTCTTCAAGCTTCGCAACATCGAGGTTTATTACAACTTCCCTAAGGCGATGCTCGCCAAGACCAAGCTCCTGAATGCAGCCAAGTTGTATGTACGTGGTGTAGATTTGTTTAGCTTCGACCATCTCGATGAGTCAGATCCTGAGGTATTCGGTGCAACCAATCCTCTGAATCGCAGCATCGTGGCTGGTTTGTCAGTAACATTCTAATTATCTTAAAGTAGAACAATAATGAAAACAAATAAATTAGTATATGGTCTGTTCGGACTCATGGCGCTGGCATCTTGCAGCGATAAGATGGATTACAGCGAGACGGTAGTCAAGGATAAGGATTATGTGATTCAGACCTTTGAGAAGGTGGGTGGTTTCATGACCGATATCTACAATTATGCAGACTATGATTATGGTCAGAACTTTGGCGGAGGCATGCTTGCCTCTGCCACCGACGAGAGTGTTTACTCCGTGAGCGGTACCAGCATCGAGACCTTCTATAACGGCAGCTGGAGCCCATCCAACGCCCAGGGTTCGCTCTGGAGCAATATGTATAAGGGCATCAAGACCTGCAATGTGGTGTTGAAGGATTTCCAGGACTTGAAGTTCGAGGATTTCGAGCTCAATGCCGACTATCAGCAGCAGATGTTCCGTTACGAGAACTATAAGTGGGAGGCCCGCTTCTGGCGTGCTTACTTCTATTTCAATCTCGTTCGCCAGTATGGTGGTGTGCCTGTCATCGACCCTGAGATGGCGGCAGCTGATGTCAACAATCAGCCTCGCAAGTCATCTGATGAGGTGTTCCAGTACATCTTCGATGAATGTGATGCCGTGAAGGACAGCATCATCAAGGATTACTCTGACCTGGGAAGCATGGCATTGAGTACTGCCGAGGATGGACGTGCCAACAACCTGACCGTTCTTGCCCTCAAGGCTCGTGCAGCGCTCTATTGGGCAAGTCCGCTCTTCAATCCTTCAGGCGATAAGGAGCGTTACCACAAGGCTGCTCTCTATACCAAGGAATTGCTGGATGCCTGTCAGGCAAGAGGCATGAAGCTTGCTGCCAAGTATGCTGATCTCTGGTCAACCAATAATTACAAGGATGCCGACAAGAAGTGCGAAATCATCTTCGGTCGCCGTATCTATGGTACCAAGATTTCTTCTACCGATCCATCTGATAATATGGTAGAAAGCTACAACTATCCGTTTGGTATCGATATGGCAAAGGCTAGTTATTCAGCTTCCGGTAGAAACTGCCCATCCCAGAACCTGGTGGATGCCTACGAGATGAAGGCTACGGGTAAGGGTATCAACGAGGCTGGCAGCGGTTATGATGAACAGAATCCATACGCAGGCCGTGACCCTCGCTTCGAGTTGACCATCGCCAAGAACGGTGATATATGGCCTACTGCAGCCCGATATAACAAGGCTAAGCTGCAGACCTATTATGGCGGCGTGAATGCCGAGCCGTTGGTGGGTGCTACTCCTACGGGTTACTATCTGAAGAAGTTGCTGCATGGTGACATCGACCTTACTTCAAAGACCAAGAAGCAGGGCGACTATCATACTTGGGTTACCTATCGTCTGGGTGAGTTCTATCTCAACTATGCTGAGGCTGCATTCAAGTATCTGGGCAGCGCCACTGCTACGAGTGCCGATCTCCCTATGTCGGCAGACGAGGCTGTAGATAAGATTCGCCAGCGTGCCGGAATGCCTGATTTCCCTACTTCGTTGAGCAATGAGGAGTGGTGGAGCAAGTATCAGAACGAGCGCATGGTAGAGCTTGCCTTCGAGGGTCATCGCTTCTGGGATGTACGCCGCTGGAAGGAGGCTGACAAGTTCTTCAAGAACATTCAGGAGATGAAGATTACCAAGAACGATGATGGTTCCTTCACCTATACCCGTGAAACCGTACAGCGCCAGTGGGATGACAAGATGTATCTCTTCCCAATTCCTAACGACGTGATGCTGAAGCACGAAAAATATGGACAGAAGTGGGAGCAGAATCCTGGCTGGTAACAAAAACAATTATAATATACTATTGGCTAAGGCGTAAAAACCTTAGCCGATAACTTAAACAGTAACGATTATGAAAGTATATAGTTTTTTTGAAAAATATGTATTAGTCCTTTTGGGCATCCTTGTTTTCGCCTCTTGCTCTGACGATGATAATGCTGGCGTGATGAGCAGCAAGGTGATGCTGAACCAAGAGTTGGTTGCTTCCAATTATAGTTTTATTTGGAATGGTGTTACCTCTCCTCGCAAGGATGACGTCAAGGCTAAGTTTGAGACGGTAGAAGGAGATTCTACCAAGATGAAGATGACCATCTCTGGTATCGTTCCTTCATCTGATGATGACATTCAGTTGGTTGTGGATGTTCTTCCACAGGCTGATGAAATCCAGTATCAGGGAAAGGTCGAGAATTCCGATTACGACATGACCGTGAGTGGTGTCTATTTCCCATCGAGATCTAGTGTAGGTCATTACTTCAAACTGAAGGTGGTATATAATGTTGTTAAAGAAGCTTTGCTAAAACAACCCTTTACCTTTAATTTCAAAAAAGTTTGTACTGCTGTAAAGAGTGGCGATGCAAGATTTATGACAATTGACGGCGTGGAATATGCTTATTCACAACTTGCAGAAAGTACATTGTCTGGTATGTCAAATCTTTATGCAAAGACAGATTCTGTAGCAAAGTTGACTTTCTCTAATGATGGCAAGTTGACAATAGATATGTTGAGCAATAATAAAGGTGAAACTGTGTCTTCTAATCTAATGACGATAAAGTATTGGCTTACGAATCAAAGTCATGACATGATTCTGGAATTTACGAAAGCGCAGGCAGAGTCTTTTACTGCTAAGTTCTTGAATGTGGGTACTCCAGATGTTGAAAGGCTGTTCACTAAATATAAATCAGAAGATAAGTATATATTGAGAGCTGCTTACGATGTAGATGGTAAGTTGGCTATTATGTTGAATAGTCCATATAATGCAAATGCGATGGATTTGTATGTTCGAGGAAAGTTCGCAGATGTAAAAGATGAATTACTTAAAAAACAAACTTTGGCATTCTTGGATATATTGAAAGAATATCCAAATGTTTGGGGATTGTATTTCGTTTCTGAATAAATAATATGGCATGCTTGTTTTTTGAAATGGGCATGCCCTTTAAAAAAGAGAATAAAATGAGAACGTTTAAATATTATCTGTTGTTTTTGATTTTCCTTTCTTCTTGTAGTGTTGACAATATTGTTGATCATCAGACTTTGTCATTTGAAAAGTGTGACTCAACAAATGGCAAAGTTGCATATCCCAATAGATGGAATAATTTAACAAGAAGTTCTGTTGTCACGTCAAGCTGGGAAAAATGGGAAACTGTGCAATTGGCTTCTGGTAGTTATGTTCATACTCCATGGAATAAGAAAATCACTTCTGGTACTATACCTTATGAAATCCGTACCGATATTCTTCCGAGTGATGGATGGGATTTAATAGCTCATACGGTGAATGGATATGGAGAAAATGGTATGAATTATTTGATTTTTCATAATCATTATACAGGAATACTAAAGATATTTTATTATTTAGAGCCAAATAGCTCAAATTTACAAAATACAGCAATATGGAAGCTTCATTTTGAAAATCCACAATCTTTTTTGGCGTTTACGAGTGAGTATGCTCGCCTTTCTTCAGATAAGTCAGTAAGAGACATTTATTTGAGCAATATTACAAGGGATGATTCTAAAGGATATACTGTTGGGTGGAATTGTTTTCAAGTAGAATTAGCTTATGATCCCGATTTTTCAGAAGGAAGTTTGCAGATTATTCCAATGTCAATGACAACTTCTTCTATTAAATTCACAGGAAATTTTGACTCCAAAACAGATGGTACAATAATTTCAACCACAACTTCAAATCCATTGAATGGAGTCGTAAAAGGTGTAGCAAGCTTAGTGGGAGCCAAAGCTGAAGATTGGGTTTCTGATCAAGTAAAGAAAGCTAAGTTTGGAAATAAAATAATAAAGGTTTTGAGTAGTGGTGCTAATTCTTTGGTTACATCTGGTGTAGGAGCAGCTTTAGGCTCTTTCATAGGCGTATTTTCTAAGACTACTCAAACTACTCAAACGGTTCAACTAAATACTGTTGGTTCTGTGGAATTAGATGGCGAGTTGAAAACTTTGCAAACAGGATTGATTGTGCCTTTATCTATGTCTATATCTGTGAAAAATGTTGGGCGATTAGGAGTTTGGTGCCTTACAAAGAAGCCTGCTGTTCTTGTAAATCCTTATGTGGTTTTAGAAAAGCAAAATATGGTGACTCCATTTTGGTTCGATTATAGGATGTATGCTAGTACTGATTGGGACAATAGAGAGTATGTTGTCTTTAATCCTGATTTGGTTTCTAGGTTAGGTGGTTCTAATCCTGCTCAGGTTTGGATGGAAACTCAAATAGGTGGTCCTTGTGTCCAAAATGCTTTTGGTACCAAATATTCTGATCACGGTATGGTGGATTTTATTACAGCTGGTAATTGGCTATATGGCAAAACATACACAATGGGAGCTTCATATTATCGTGTTACTTTACCTTTTTGGGATGAAGATGGTAACGTTATAGATGACATGGATATTTCACAAGCTCCAATAGAAACTTATATACCAACTACGCCTGATGGTCTTCCTGGCGCTCGTTCAGAGTTTGATACATTTTCAGATTTCATTTCTCTGTTTAACATAAAGATAAATACAAAAGAAGGTAACATGGTTTCTTTATATCACAAGTTTGTTCCTTATTTAAAATGGGATTATTCTTGTTTTGATGACCACCTGTATTTAGAAGAATATCCTAATGTTCCTATCGTAAAAAAATAATGTTTTTTGAAAAGGTGTTCAATGATTATTATAAAATACTAACTCGTTGGTAAGTGTTTGCGAGTTTGTATGTTGAAAGCTAAACATACTACAGCTTAGAGCCCACTTGAAAAAGTCATTTTTACGAAAATATGCTATTGATTATCAATAAGTTACAAAGGCGAAAAATATGATTCGGGACTTTTTCAAGTGGACTCAGTTTATAAATTGCGTCACTGTGACCCTCGCTTCGAGCTGACCATCGCCAAGAACAGTGATGTATGGCCTACTGCAGCCAACTATAACAAGGCTAAGCTGCAGACCTATTATGGCGGCGTGAATGCCGAGCCATTGGTGGGTGCTACTCCTACCGGTTACTATCTGAAGAAGTTGCTGCATGGTGACATCGACCTTACTTCAAAGACCAAGAAGCAGGGCGACTATCATACTTGGGTTACCTATCGTCTGGGTGAGTTCTATCTCAACTATGCTGAGGCTGCATTCAAGTATCTGGGCAGCGCCACTGCTACGAGTGCCGATCTCCCTATGTCGGCAGACGAGGCTGTAGATAAGATTCGCCAGCGTGCCGGAATGCCTGATTTCCCTACTTCGTTGAGCAATGAGGAGTGGTGGAGCAAGTATCAGAACGAGCGCATGGTAGAGCTTGCCTTCGAGGGTCATCGCTTCTGGGATGTACGCCGCTGGAAGGAGGCTGACAAGTTCTTCAAGAACATTCAGGAGATGAAGATTACCAAGAACGATGATGGTTCCTTCACCTATACCCGTGAAACCGTACAGCGCCAGTGGGATGACAAGATGTATCTCTTCCCAATCCCTAACGACGTGATGCTGAAGCACGAGAAGTATGGACAGAAGTGGGAGCAGAATTCTGGCTGGTAATAGGATGATTATAAGAATAAAAAAACTCGTTGGTAAAGAAGCCAACGAGTTTTTTTTTGTAATCTATTTGGCAGGCAATCTTTACTTGCCATACTTGCTAGGCGCTATTCCATACTTGTTCTTGAAGCACTTATAGAAATAGGTGGCATCGGAGAAACCAACCTTTTCGCTGATTTCTGATACCATGTATTCGCCTTCCAGCAGGAGCTTGGCGGCAATACGCAGGCGCTCGTTCTGGATATAGATGTTTGGCGAAACACCCATGATGCTCTTCGTGCGGTTATATACCGTGGTTCTGCCCAGGCAGAGCAGATCGGCAAGGCGGTCTACATTGAAGTTGTTGTCGCTGATATGCTGTGCCACGATTGCCTCCAGCTTGTCCTTGAACTTCTTGTCGAGGGTTGACATCAGGAGGGTAGGCTCATTCTTCTTGAGCTCCTTCACTGGCTTGACCAGGATTACTTCTCCGCAGGAAGACTGCTCTGCTTTCTCTAGTGGAGCATTTTCCATAAGAGTTTTTTCCTGACCAAGCGCCTTCTCCTCGTGCGCCTTCTCTTCAGCCTTTTGCTTCGCTTTCAGGTCCATAGCCACAAACTGTAGGGCTCGGGCGATGAGGAGCTTGAAGTTGCAAGGCTTCACCATATAGTCATCTACGAAGTTCTTGTATGCCTTCAGTATATGGCTGGTATCCTCAAAGGCGGTCAGCATGATGACCGGGATGTTCTGCGTCTCCGGATCCGCCTTCATATTGCTTACAATCTCGTAGCCGCTCATCTCCGGCAACTGGATGTCGCTGATGAGCAGGGCTGGCTTGATTTTCCGGATGTTCTCGTACCCCGTCTTTCCGTTCATGAATGTTTCTACATGGAAATAGACAGACAACTCCGATTTGATCTGTTCCAGCATGTCCGGATCATCTTCTATCACCATCACGGTAACGTTGTTGATGGCTTTTGGAGTCATCTCCTTCACAATCATCTCTATTTCGTCCTTGTCGATGCTGTGGTCATCCAGCGCCTTCTTCTCGATGATATCCTCCGGCTGATACCCTCCGGCATCATTTGGCAGGGCAAGGCAGAAATGGCTGCCTCCTAGATTCAGGGAACGCTCATAGGTGAGCGAACCCTTGTGGATTTCTGCCATCTGATGCGCCGTATAGAGACCGATGCCCATACCGCCCTTGGAAGCATAGCCGTGCATGAATGGCTTGAAGAGATCAGCCTCTCTTTCCGACTTGATACCCGGACCGTTGTCTTCTACCGAGAAGAATACGATGTTGTTCTCCAGATAGAGTTTCACGCTGATAATACCCTTGTCTGGGGTATATTTCACGGCATTGCTCAGCAGGTTATAGACGATGGTTTCCACCTTTTCCTGGTCGAAGAGCATCTCATGCCTGCTGGTCCACGGAGTGAAACTCATGCTGACGTCCTTCTGCTTGGCTACGGTATAGAGATCATTGTAGATGCTTCGCACGAAACCGATGATTTCGCCCTTTTCCACATTCAGCTTCATATTGCCCGTATTGATCTTGCGGAACTCCATCAGCTGGTTGATGAGTCGCTGCAGTCGCTTGGTTCCTCTGGAGAGGGTATAGATATTGTTCTTGGAAGCATAGCCTTCTCCCTTGGTCATCATCTTTTCCACGGCACTCTGGATGATGGCGAGCGGGGTGCGGAATTCATGAGAGATATGGGTGAAGAAGTTGATACGGAAGTCAGACATCTGTTTCTCCAAAGCAATCTGCTGGTTCAGTTCGAAGTTTCTTCTCCATGAACGGTAGTAGAGCACTCCGGCTCCGCAGATGATAAGCAGATAGATGCACCACGCCCATACCGTATTGTACCAAGGCTGACAGATGGTGATGTGCAGCAGGGTTTCCTCGCTCCACTGGTTGCTGCCTATGCGGGTACGGATATGCAGGGTGTAGCTGCCAGGGTTCAGGTCGCTGAACTCGGCATGATTGATGCTGGTCATCGGGCGCCAGGTATTGTCTATTCCCTCCAGATAGTATTGGTACATCGCATTCTGGATGTGCGGATAATCGAAGTTGGAGAAGTGGATGTTGAGCGAATTCTTGTCGTGTGGCAGGCTGATTTCCCGTGTATAGTTCAGCGCCTTGGTCAGGAATTGCTCATTTTCTGCTTCGTATATCGAGATGCCGTTGATGGCGAGGTCGGTGATGACTGCTCTCATGCGGGCTGGTGGCATGCTGATGATGCGGGATGGCTGGATGAAGATCATGCCGTCGGCAACACCGAATACCAGTCTGCCATCCTTCAGCCTGGTGGCGCAGTTCTCCGTAAAGTTGTTGCTGAAGATGGTGCTTCCTATCTGGAACGAGCGGATATCGTTGGTCTTGGCGTTGAGACGGGAGATTCCTTCCTCTGTGCCAATCCAGATATTGCCGTAGTTGTCTTCCTCCAGCGAGCGGGTATTGTTGTCGGTGAGTCCTTTGCTGGTATCAAACAGCTCGTATTTCAGTTCCCCGGTCTTCTCGTTGTAGCTGCATTTCAGTATACCTCCTGTTGCTGCAAACCACAGTTTTCCGTCATGTGCCTCGATGCCGCAATTGATTTCGCTTACCGGCAGCTTTCCGTTTTCATCGCTGAAGCGGAGGAACTTCTGGGCTGTAATCTTCTTTTCTACAGTATTCACCATCAGGATGCCATTGTTGCTGCATATCCAGAGTCTGCCTTTGTGGTCCAGAAGCAGATCATGGATTTGGGCTTCCTTGCCGTTTGCATTCAGAAACTGCTCGAATTTCCGTGGCTGCTGCCCCGTAGTCTGTGGAGTGATGAGCAGACCTTCTCCCCAGGTGGCAATCCAGGCTCTTCCCTGCTTGTCGAAGATGGTCTTGTAGAAGGATGCGCTTGGAGCATAGTGGTTCTTCTCATATTTCCAATATCTTACATTGTCAATGTAGATGCCGTCGCCCTTGGTGGCTATCCATTTCTTGCCCTGCGGGTCGATGGCATAGTCATAGACGCAGGCGTCGGTCTGCATTTCCAACGTACGCTGTTGGGTTCTGGCATCATAGATGTAAGTCATGTTGGCGCGGGTAGTAACGGCGAGCCTGTCATTACCTATGTTGCTGACATGGCGCACGTAGTTGCTCCATTCCCGGTTGATATTTGGTTCTATCTTGACATGCTCTGTGTGGAGATCCTTCAGTTCACGGCAGCAATATACGCCATCTCCGGTACAGATCCAGATGCATCCGCTGCGGTCGATGAATACGTTCAGCAGGAAGTCGGAATGGAAGAGCGGGTCCTTGTCTGCTGCAGAGAAGTGCTGGAGTTCATCTTCCTTCGGGTTGTAGATGAAGAGTCCGTTGCCATAAGATACGATGTATACATTTCCGAGGGCATCTTCGGCAGCCACGAAGTTCTTGTCTCTACCGTTGATGTAAGCCTTGTCGTCCAGCAGATGGAATTTCCTGAAGAGGTTTCCCTTCTTGCTGAACAGGTAGGCGTTTCCCTTCTTGTCGTAAAGAAACTCATAGGATTTGAGAAAGGTTTTCGACATGGCATTCGGTATCTGGATGGCTGGCTTGTGGAAGATGCCGGTCTTCAGGTTCATGGCGAAAGTTTCTTCCTGGGTAAAGATATACCATTCTCCCTGACAGAAGAAGGAGGCGCGCGATTTCCCCACATATCCCACCATGGATGGAAGATGGGATTTCCTGACGGGCTTGCCCGAGTTGTCATAAAGGAAGGCATCGCCCTTGTCGGTCAGCACGGCGATATGATTGCCGTCTGTGGTCAGGGTGATGATGTGCTGGTTCTTGAGCATCAGATGGCTCTTGCCGTCAGGGGTGATGCGGTTGAGTCCTTTATCGGATGCTATCCAGATATTGTGTTTGAAATCTTCCTGCATCTGTAGCTGATGGTCGCCTATCAGCTTGCCGTTCTTTGTAGTATAGTCTGTGGCGTGAAACTTCCCGTTGCTATAGGTCAGGTATCTGGCTCCGAAATCTCCTGAAAAGAGCCACATGCCATTCTGGCTCTTGAATCGGTTTTTCAAGAGCGCAGCATTCTCCTTATCGAAATAATCGGAAAAATGAGCAGTTTCCAGGTCGAAGCAGCAGAGGATGTTGGATGGATTGTAGCCCCAGATGAGTCCGTGTTTCTCGTCGTTGATGAGCTGTGAGATGGAGTGGTGGGTCTTTTGTCCGGAGTTCTTGCTGAGATTGGTGAAGTTGATAAACTGATAGCCGTCATATCTGCTCACTCCGTTCGGTGTTCCGAGCCAGATGAATCCATCTCTATCCTGGATGATATCGTTCACCGTATTGCACGACAAGCCATCCTTAGCCGAGAGTCGCTTCCCGTCTAATTTGATGCTGCCGAATGCCTGCAGAGGCAGCAGCCAAATGCTGATGATTCCTGCTATATATAATAAGGTGTAGAATGTCTTTTTGTTTCTTTTCATTTGATAGGTCGTTTGATTTTTCTGCAAAAATACGATAAAATCCTTAGACTACAAAACAAAAAGAAAGAGAAAATGTAATGTGAAAAGCAAAAAATGGGCAAAAGGCAAAAAATAAAGGTGAATGGTCAAAATATAAAGTATAGTCGGCAAGAATAAGTGTATTTTTGCGACCGAAACAACAAACATATAAACCAAAACGTAATAAGACATGGACAACAAACTATTTTTTTTGGAGTCTGTTTTGCCTGTTACTCTTTTTTGCTCAGCATTGATGTTTTCTCCTGTCGGAATAGCTCAGGTGAATGCAGCAACGAATGTAGTACAGCAAGCTAAAACAGTAAAAGGTACAGTTGTAGATAACATGGGCGAGCCAGTTATTGGCGCCAGTGTTAAAGTAGTAGGCACAACCAATGGTGCCGTAACAGATCTTGACGGTAACTTTACTTTGACCAACGTGCCAAAGAATGCTACCGTGGAAATCTCATATATCGGTTATACAACCCAGAAAGTGAGTGTAGCCGGAAAGAGCGATCTGAAGGTAACAATGCAGGAAGATAACAAGGCTTTGGATGAAGTCGTGGTAGTAGGTTATGGTGTACAGCGCAAGAGCGATGTGACCGGCGCCTTGGCTCACCTGGATTCAAAGGACCTGACAGCGATGCCTGTAAAGGATGCCCTGGAGGGTATGCAGGGTAAGACTGCCGGCGTGGATATCACCAACTCTCAGCGTCCTGGTACAGTAGGTAGCATCACCATCCGTGGCCAGCGTTCCATCGGTGCCAGCAGTTCACCTCTTTATGTAGTGGATGGTATGATCATCCAGAATGGTGGTATCGAGAATATCAACCCTCAGGATATCGAGAGCATCGAGGTGTTGAAGGATGCTTCTGCTACCGCGATCTATGGTGCTCGTGGTGCCAATGGTGTAGTACTCGTAACAACCAAGAAGGGTAAGGAAGGAAAGGTTACCTTGAATTATGCAGGTACTGTTACCTTCTCTACACTCCACGACGTAACCAAGATGATGAACGCTACACAGTGGATAGACTATGCCCGACTGGCTGCATATAATCAGGGACTCTATGGTGATAAAAACCAAGACTTTGCTCCTAATTACGAGGGTGATGTGAAGCTTTTCGGCGGTCAGGCAGACAGCTGGGCAAATATCAACCAGGCTTGGGTAGATGGTACTTATCATCCGGAATTGGTAGGTTCTTACGACTGGGCTTCTCATGGTAAGCAGACCGGTATCACCCATGAGCATACACTCAGTGCTTCTGGTGGTACAGATAAGTTCAAGGGTTATGGCTCATTTGGCTATTTGGACCAGAAGGGCGTACAGCCAGGCCAGAGCTATCAGCGCTTTACCCTGAATACATCTTTCGAGGCAAGACCTGTTGCTCCATTGACATTGGGCTTCACCATGAATGCTTCATACGGTACCCAGAACTATGGTTATAACTTCTCTAAGTCTGTAACGGGACCTGGTGATTATTATAATGCATTGAACTCCATGATTCCATGGACAGTGCCTTACGATTCTGACGGTAACTATATCCGAAACCCTTGGGCTTACAACGTGAACGTGATCAACCCTATTGATGAGCTGAAATATAATACCAACAAGCGTACCAATTTCCGTATCAACGGAAGTGCCTACGCTCAGTTTGATTTCGGTAAGGTGTGGAAGCCATTGGAGGGCTTGCAGTATCGTATCCAGTTTGGCCCAGAACTTCAGTACTATCGCCTGGGCATCGCCAATGCAGCCGATGGTATCAATGGTGATGGCAGAAACATTGCTCAATATAACCCATCCAACAAGGTGTCATGGACACTCGATAACCTGGTTTACTATAATAAGACTATTGCAAAGAACCATCGTATCGGCGTAACCCTTTTGCAGAGTGCATCCAAATATCATTCAGAGAATGGTAATATCAAGGCTTATGTAGCAAGTGCAGAGGAACTCTGGTGGAACACAAGTTCATTGGGTAATCCACAGGCTTATTCTACGGGACTGACTGAAACTTCGCTGGCTTCCTACATGGCTCGTGTCAACTATACCTATGCAGATAAGTATATGTTGACAGCCAGTGTTCGTTCCGATGGTGCTTCTCAGTTGTCTGATGGTCATAAGTGGGCGTCATTCCCATCTGTAGCTCTTGGTTGGCGTATTGATCAGGAGAAGTTTATGCAGAAGGCTGATTTTATCAGTAACCTGAAGCTTCGTCTGGGTTATGGTATTTCCGGTAACTATGCTGTTTCTGCATACGCTACTCAGGGTGCTGTTCAGAGCAACTACTATGCATGGGGAAGCATGGATCCTACTGTGGGTTACTTGCCTTCTGATGCTTCTGCCAAGAATCCTAACAAGATGGCGAACCTCGACCTGGGTTGGGAGAAGACCAAGCAGTGGAACTTAGGTCTCGACTTCGGCTTCATCAACAACCGTATCAGCGGTAGTGTTGACTACTATCACAACAAGACTACCGACCTGATTCTGGCTACCACCATTCCATCTCTCACCGGTTATACCAGCACATACGCCAACGTAGGTGAGACTTCCGGTTGGGGTCTTGATCTGCAGTTGAATGCCATCCCTGTGAAGACCAAGGATTTCGAATGGAATACCAGTCTTACCTGGACCATCGACCGCAACCGTGTGGATAAGTTGAACAATGGCGTGAAGGAGAACGTAAACGACCGTCTCTTCGTAGGTGAGGAAATCGGTGTTTACTACGACTATGTATATGATGGAATCTGGAAGACTTCTGAGTCTGATGAAGCAGCCAAGTTTGGTCGCAAGCCTGGTCAGATTAAGGTGAAGGATGTAAATCCTGATGGCAAGATTGATGCCAACGACCGTCAGATTGTTGGTAAGGTTCGTCCACGCTGGTCAGGCGGTTGGCACAATACCTTCAGCTACAAGAACTTCGAGTTGTCTTGCTTCATCTATGCCCGCTGGAAGTTTACTGTAGCCAAGGGTGCAGAAACTCTCGGTGGTATGTATGCTATGCGTGATGTGGATTATTGGATAAAGGATATCAATGAGGATGCCGAGTATTACTCTCCAGGTTCTCAGGGACAGAATGCCGATACTTATTCTAGCTCAATGAACTATCAGGACGGTTCGTACATCAAGATGCGTAACATTTCTTTGGGTTATACTTTCCCTAAGGATGTAACCAGCAAGTTGGGTATGAGCAACCTCAAGGTTTATGTTCAGGCAATGAACCCATTCACTATCTACAAGAAGTGCAAGTGGCTTGATACCGACCTCTTGAGTTATGATAACAACTCAACTTCTTATGGTTCAGGTACAACCATCAAGAGCTGGGTTATCGGATTAAACATTGGATTCTAAATACAGATACATCATGAAGACAAACAAAATATTATATGCAGCACTGATTGCAGGTGCAACTTTAGGAACTGTTACTTCTTGTAGTGATTCGTTCCTTGACGAGAAGCTGATTACTGAGAAAGGTACGGCTTATTTCCAGACTAAGGAAGGTATTGATGACCTGGTTACGGGTGCTTACCAGAAATTGAAGTTTAAGTATAACTATATCTGGGGTATTTATCTCTATGGTATGGGTATCGATGAGTTTACCAGTGGTGCCAACAACATCACCTCTTATAATGCATACAGCACCGACCTGAACTCGGGTGAAACTGTTGCCAACCAGCCATTGTGGGACAATATGTATGGTCTCGTAGAACCAGCCAATCTTGTCATCCAGAATACTCCATTATATTATGGTGAGAAGGTGAGCACTTACAACAACCGTTTGGGTGAGGGGTACTTCCTCCGTGCTTTTGCTTATTTCGAACTGGTAAAGCAGTATGGAGGTGTGCCTTTGAAGCTGGAGCCAAGCAATGGTAAGATTAATTATACTTATACTCGTAATAGCGAGGAAGAGTGTTTTGCCCAGATTATTTCTGATTTTCAGAAGGCATACGAATTGTTGCCTGAATCTCCTGAAGGAAAGCAGGTTGGTCGCCTTACTAAGTCGGCTGCTGCCCATTTCCTGGCAAAGGCTCATCTGTATCGTGCCTCAGAATTGCATGATGGCTGGAATGCTCAGTACAAGGATGCCGACCTGGATGCTGTCATCAAGTATGGTAAGGAAGTGATTGCTGCCCACCCATTGTGCCAGAACTTCCAGGAACTGTGGGATTATACAGAGCCTAATGGTGCCAATGAGAATGTTAGTGAGGTGGTGCTTGCTGCACAGTTCTCTAATGATGGTGCCAGTACGCGTGGACGCTTCGGCAACCAGTTCCATCTCTACTATCCATCAGTCTATCAGAATATAGCAGGTTGCAAGCGTGATATCTCTGGTGATCGTGAGTTCTCTTACGTCAGTGCTACAGAGTATTCTATGCAGGTATTTGACCGTGTGAATGATTCCCGTTTCTGGAAGTCATTCATCACCAAGTATGGTGCTAATTATACAGCAGGTGCTCCATATTGGATTACTACCAAGAAGAATAAGGACACAGAAAAGCTGGAGATTACGGATGATGTCTATAAGGCACACCCAGAGTATTATCCTGATGATGTGAAGGTTCCTACAGAAACAGATCCAGGCGATCATCGTTTCCAGGGTGGTGAGACTGGTATCAAGTATATCGTCAATAATCCTGGCGATACTCGTTTTACTCCTGCTTTGAATGCTGATGGTTCAGAGAAAAAGTCAGAGGATTATGTTTTGAAGAATGGTAAACTTGTTCCAGAGCATACTTTCGTACGCTACTATGCTGGTCAGTCTTTCAGCTTCAATACACAGAGCAATCCTGCTGAGCGTTCTGGTAACTACTATATTCTGGGTAGTATCCACAACAGAAGTGTGGCTTTGAGCAAGTTCCGTGACGGTGCACGTGAATCTATTGCATCACAGTTCGGAACCCGTGATGCCATCATTGCCCGTTCTGCCGACGATGTTCTGATGGTAGCTGAGGCTTATATCCGCAAGAAGGATTATGGAAATGCCATCACTTACCTGAATATGGTACGTGACCGTGCTGGTTACAAGGCTGGCGAGGACCGCTCTATCAGCCGTGATGGTGGACAGGCTTATAAGAAGAACTCTGCTTGTACAGGAAAGGGTGGTGGATTCTCTGCCGAGGGTTCTATCTATACAGAGGAAAATACTTATTATGAGTCAAACAACATTGCCGAGACTACAGCTTCTACTGAGAGTAATATGCATCTGAATGGTATTGAGGATGTGCTCAACTCTAAGGTTGAACAGCCAATCTACGAAGCTTTGAAATTGACATCCGACTATGATAAGTTCATGTGTTTCCTCTTGGATGAGCGTACACGAGAGTTGATAGGTGAAGGTCAGCGTTGGGAAGATTTGGCTCGTACCAAGACTTTGGAGGCTCGTTGGAATGCGTTTAGTGATGCTTCTACTGGCGGACAGGGCAAGTTTGATCCAGCCAAGCATTATTATCGTCCAATTCCTCAGTCATTCCTCGATGGTATTACCAACGAGAATGGTGCTTCCTTGAGCAACGAGGAGAAGGAGAAGATGCAGAATCCTGGTTACTAATCGAATATCTATAGGATAGGTTAATGATTATATGTTGAAGAGCGGTATCTTTCTCTCGGTAGAAGGTATCGCTCTTTTTTCTTTCTCATACAGCAAACTGTAAGAATGGAATAATGGAGAATTGTATGATAGTTCGCTTCTTTGGATAATATTACTAGGTAGATGAATCGGATTATGTGTACTTTTGTAGCAGAATATAAAACAATAAACAACTATCATCATGCAAATCAAACAAATGTTATTTCCGATGATGAGTATGGTGCTGAGTATGGCTCCCTGCTCTCATCTCCATGCACAAGGACAGACTCCGGTATCGCAGATGGAGAAGCTGGATCGTGGCTTGGTGGCTTTGCCTGCCCAAAACCAGGGAATCTTCCTCAGTTGGCGATTGCTGGGTACGGATAGCAAACACGTATTCTTCGATGTGGAGAGGGATGGAAAGATTATCGCCCATCAGGTGAAGCTGACCAATTATACAGACCGGAAAGGTTCCTCTGCCAATACCTATCGGATCATCACTTATCAGAAAGAACCCAGGATGGATGCTCCGGCTGAAAGAGAAGTTTCGAAGGCGGTGAAGCCATGGAACGATCTCTATCGCTCCCTGCCCATCAACCGTCCTGCCGGCGGTGTCACTCCCGATGGAAAATCCTACGAATATACCCCCAACGACTGTAGCATGGGCGATGTGGATGGGGATGGAGAATACGAAATCATCCTGAAATGGGACCCAACCAATTCGCATGACAATTCGCACAATGGATATACGGGAGAAGTCATCTTCGACTGCTATAAGCTGGATGGAACCCAACTCTGGCGCATCAATCTGGGTAAGAATATCCGTGCCGGTGCTCACTATACCCAGTTCCTGGTCTATGATTTCGATGGCGATGGCAAGGCGGAGATGATCTGCAAGACATCGACGGGTTCGGTAGATGCCAAGGGAAAGTTTGTGAGCGATGCGGCTACGGATGCCGGAATCCGAGAACTGGACAATGCTGCCGATTATCGCAATTCGAGTGGTCGCATTATGGCAGGTCCCGAACTGCTTACAGTCTTTAATGGCGAAACCGGAAAGGCGATGCATACCATCTGGTATCAGCCCAACCGAGCCTTCGGTACAGGCCGGCAGGTGGAAGAGGGAGAGCATCTGGAGAACGGATTTCCTGCCTATTCTTCAGTCTGGGGCGATAAGAACAACTATGGCAACCGTGGCGAGCGATACCTTGCCGGTGTGGCTTTCCTGGAGGGTGCCGACAAGCAGCCAAGTGCCGTGATGTGCCGTGGCTATTATACCCGCTCTTATCTCTGGGCGGTAGATTTCGACGGAAAGGAACTCAAGACCAAATGGCTCCATGCTTCGCTGACTCCCAACGACTGGAAGGTAACCGATGCCGATGGAAAGGTACTGAAGGAGGCTCATGGATGTAAGAATACGGCTTATGCCCAGGGTGCTCACAGTCTGGCTGTGGGCGATGTGGATGGGGATGGATGTGACGAGATTACCTACGGATCTGCAGCCATCAACCATGATGGAACCTTGTTGTATTCTACCGGATTGGGACATGGCGATGCGCAGCATCTTGCTGATCTGGATCCCGACCGACCGGGATTGGAATATTATATGGTACACGAAGAATATCCCTACGGTTCTGATCTGCGGGATGCACGAACAGGCGAAATTCTGTTCCGTACACTCGATAAGGATGATACCGGAAGAGGATTGGCTGCTGATATCGATGCTCAGCATCGGGGATATGAACTTTGGTGTTCGGATGCTCCTGTTGTAAGAGACATCAAGGGTAAGCCTGTTTCGGCAGAAACATCTTTATCCAATAAGAAGAATCATGAAGCTGATCATTTCGGAAGTAATGAGAAAACGAGTTTCAGAGCTGTTTCCAGAATGCCGGCAATGAACTTCCGAATCTATTGGGATGGTGACTTGCAGGATGAACTTCTGGCAAACGGCCGTCCTCCTCATTTCCCTCCTTATCTCCAGAAATGGAACGGAAAGGAAGCGGTGGCGTTGCCTTTGAGCAATGGCAAGCAACTGTATGAGATGGGCAACTCGGTGAGTTGTAACTGGTCGAAGGCAACTCCTAATCTGCAGGCTGATCTCTTCGGAGACTGGAGAGAGGAAGTTATCTATTGGGATGAGAGCGATGCATCGCATCTCAATATCTTCACCACCAATATTCCGACAGAATATCGGGTTCCTACTCTGATGCACGACCATATCTATCGTATGGGAGTGGCTTGGCAGAATGTGGGATATAATCAACCTCCTCATCTGGGATATTATCTGCCTGATCATGCAGAAAGGATTAAGTGAAGAGTGATGAACGAAGAGTGAAGAATTCTCTTGTATATAATCTAACGATAATAATTTGATAAAAATACGTAGCTAATGAAAAGAATATTATTTGCCTTCTCATTGATAGCGGCAACAACTGCTTCTTTTGCCCAGGTGGCAAAACCAATGGAAGATGTCAACAAAGTTATCGACAATACTGCGGATAGTCTGAACAAGGCGATGACCGCACGAATCCAACCGGGAACCAGCCGCAGTGGCAACAACCCTGTGCTCTTCCTGATAGGTAACTCTACCATGCGCAATGGTACACTGGGTAATGGTAACAACGGCCAGTGGGGCTGGGGATACTACGAGCATGAGTTCTTCGATGCCAACAAGATTACGGTAGAGAACCAGGCGCTCGGAGGTATGAGCAGCCGCACCTTCTATAACCGTCTCTGGCCGGATGTGCGTAAGGGCATCAAGGCTGGCGACTGGGTGATCATCTCCATCGGTCATAACGACAATGGTCCATACGATAGCGGTAGAGCACGTGCCAGTATCCCTGGTATCGGCAAGGATTCACTCAACGTCACCATCAAGGAGACTGGCGTCAAGGAAACCGTTTATACCTATGGCGAATACATGCGTAAATACATCAACGATTGTAAGGCCTTGGGTGCTCATCCTATCCTGATGTCGTTGACTCCACGTGATGCCTACGATGAGAACGACAAGATAGTTCGTGTCAACAAGACCTTCGGATTGTGGGCAAAGCAGGTGGCTGAGCAGGAGCATGTACCTTTTGTTGATTTGAATGAGATTTCTGCAGCTAAGCTTGATAGCTATGATCATTGGAAGGAGAAGTATCATTTCTTTAAAGATCATATCCACACCTCCCGTTTCGGAGCGATGATGAATGCCCGGTCGGCAGCAGAAGGATTGGCTGAAAGCAAGGATCCTGAGCTGGCTCCTTTGCAGGCGATGATGATCAATGTGGCTTTGCCTGTGGAAAATTTTAAACGTGAACCAGGCAAACCGGTTGTCTTCTTCACAGGCGATAGCACCGTAAAGAATGCCGATAAGGATGAAGACGGCATGTGGGGCTGGGCATCTCAGGCTTACACCATCTTCAATCCTAAGAAGATTACCTGTGTGAATGCAGCCAAGGCGGGTCGCAGTTCCCGTTCTTATCTCAATGAGGGAAGATGGGATAAGGTATATAATAGTCTTCAGCCGGGCGACTACGTGCTCATCGAGTTCGGTCACAACGATATCTGTTCCTTAACCGATAAGAAGATGCGTGGTTCCATTCCTAGTTCCAAGGATACCTGCCATGTCTACCAAATGGAAGAAAGCAAGCAGTATGAGGTGGTTTATTCTTTCGGCTGGTACCTGAAGAAGTTCATCCAGGATGTACGTGAGAAGGGAGCTATCCCAATCCTTGTTTCCCTGACTCCTCGCAACGAATGGCCTCATGGTAAGATGGAGCGTCGTAACGATAGCTACGGAAAGTGGTATCGTGAGGTGGTAGCCGAAACGGACGTTGCTTTCCTCGACCTCCACAACATCGCTGCTGATTCTTACGATAAGATAGGTAAGGAAAAGGTGAAGGCTTATTACAAGAAAGATCATACACACACCAGTCTGAAGGGTGCACGGCACAATGCAAGGTGCGTGGCTAAGGGGTTGAAGAAGATGAAGAGTCCATTGGCAAAATATTTGAAATAAGAAAAACCTGAGCCGTGATAAAATAAAATGCCCGTTTTCGGGTTTATAAATATAAAAACAAAGGTTTGAAAACGTTATGAATAATAAGATTTCTAAAATAGGAATGCTCAGTGCGCTGGCGTTATCTTGTACTCTCACGATGGGAGCGCGAGATATCGTACAGCGCACTGCTCATTATATGCCCGAAGGTAATGCCTTCGTCTGTGTGAATGGCAGCAGCCGTTATACCCGTGCTCTCTATGGCAGTACGGCTGAATGGCGGTTAGAAACCAGCGACCGCCCTGTCTTTGCCACCTACAAGAAGAACCAGACGGGCAATATCCGCTTCCGGATTTCGAATGGGGAACAGATGATGTGGCTCGATGAGGCTGAATACTGCAAGGCGAGTTATGAGGCAGGACGCCGTAACTATCTCCTGAAAGACAGGCGATGGGGAAAGGGTGAACTCGATATTTCCGTTCTGGCTTTTCCTGATACAGAAGGAGCTGTCTGGCGTTTTACTGTTCGTGGATTCGATAACAGAAAACTGAAGGTAGAGGCAGTCTTGAGCCAGACCGCTGTTCCTAAACCAGTACGTTCGGGTGACATCGGAAGTTTCCTGAAACCAGGAACCTTTGAACCTGCTACATCAGAAACGTCAGTTCTCGGGTCTGTATCCAGGCTTTCTCCCGGTTCCATCTTTTATTTCTCGGTAGATGGAGAAAACCAGCTTTCTACTGCTGAAAATGCGAAGATGCAGTCCCGATATGATGCAGCAGAGCAATGGCGTAGCAAACTTGCTTCATCTGTCGTCTTCCATACCCCCGATGCCTATATCAATCCGATAGGTGGCGCTCTGGTCATGGCTGCCGATGGTGCCTGGGACGGGAAGGTTTGGCAGCATGGAGCTGTGGGCTGGCGCATGTCTTTGCCCGGCTGGCGAGGTGCCTATATGGGCGATTTCCTCGGCATGCAGGATAGACAGCGTATCCATTTTGATGCATACGCCAAAAGTCAGGTAACCGATGTGCCGGTTACCGAACCGCATCTCATGGACGAGAAGAACAACCTGGCGCGCGGTACCTATAAATGGGGTACTCCTATGTATAGTAACGGCTATATCTGCAGAAATCCGGAGAAGAACAACCAGTTTCATCATTACGACATGAACCTGGTTTATATAGATGAATTGCTTTGGCATTTCCAGTTTGATGCAGATACGGCTTATATGCGCAAGATGTGGCCTGTCATCAAGAGTCATCTAGCTTGGGAAAAGCAGGCTTGGGATCCCGACAATGATGGTCTTTATGATGCCTATTGCTGTATCTGGGCGAGCGATGCCCTGCAATACAACAGCGGTGCTGTGACCCATTCTTCCGCCTATAACTATCGGGCTAATCTTCTGGCAGCTCGCATCGCCGGAATCATCGGTGAAAATCCGCAACCTTATCAGGAGGAAGCTGATAGAATTCTGAAAGCTATGAACGAAAGATTATGGCTGAAGGATTCCGGGCATTGGGCTGAGTATCAGGATTTCATGGGCTTGAAGCGTGTGCATCGGGATGCGGCTCTTTGGAGCATCTATACTCCGATAGATTGTGGAGTGGGAACTCCTGTACAGAACTATCAGGCAACCAGATATATCGACCGGCATATTCCGCACATCCCTTATATATATAATAAGGTGGAATATCAGACCCTGAGCACTTCTGACTGGGCTCCTTACGAATGGAGCATCAACAATGTGGCGATGGCTGAAGTGATGCATACCGTTCTGGCTTACTATCAGGCGGGAAGAACGGAAGAGGCTTATCAGTTGCTGAAGGCAAATATTCTCGACTTCATGTATCTTGGCAGCAGTCCTGCCAACTTCGGACAGTTATCGAAGATGGATGTTGCCACAGGTGAAGGCTATCGTGATTTTGCCGATGTTACCGGCATCTCGTCCCGTGCCCTTATCCAAGGCTTGTATGGTATCACACCTAACGCTTTGGAGGGTGAGTGTATCCTCCGTCCGGGATTTCCTGCTGCCTGGGATAGTGCTTCGGTGCATACTCCTTATCTCGATTATTCGTTTAAGCGGGTGAACGGGAAGGAAATTTTCGAAATCAGACAGGACTTCAAGCAGCCTTTGAAGATTGTGATTCGTCAGAATATGGGAGAAGGAAAGTATCTGGATACTGCTTTCTCTACCGAAAAGGTACAGCATATTGAATTGCCGGTAGTCAAGCCTGAGAAAGAAGAGAAAAGAACGTTGGAATGTGCATATACGTTGGCGGAAAGCATCGCAGAGCAATCTGTAGATGTCTGGGCTTCTACCAAGGGCGTGGGTAACGACTTTGACGAAGTAAAACCGGAAGAGTGCCGATGGGTGAACATGGACAAGGTGTTTAATGCAAACGTAAGCGACATCTTCAAGAACCAGTATCTATCGCCTCGTTCGCCATATACTACACTCTGTGTGCCAACCCAGGGCATCGGCGACTGGTGTTCTACCAAGAAGACGGCTCATGTTGATGATACGAAGTTCAGAAGTCTTATCAAGGATGGTGTGTTCTGGGCACACGTAGATGGCGATTTGCCGTTCCGCTCTCCAAAGGAAGGTAAGAATATCGTTTATACTTCTCTCTGGGACAACTATCCGGACAGCATCTCTGTCATGTTGAGAGGCAAGGCTTCTCATGCTTATCTCCTGATGGCTGGTTCTACCAATCCGATGCAGTATGCTATAGAAAATGCAGTGGTAAGAGTAGAATATGCTGATGGAACCAGGGATGAACTGATGCTGACTCCACCGGTTAACTGGTGTCCGATAGAGCAGGATTTTTTGGAGAATGCCACTGCCTTCCCGCAGCCGGAACTTCGTCCTTATCGCATAGGTCTGGCATCGGGCAAGGTGAGTCGTCATCTCTTCCGTGATCTTCATCTGGAAGTCAACAAAAACATGGCAGATGTGCCTGGTTTCAAGAAAGCCGTGGCAGAAATAGAGGGTGGAGCTGCGATATTGCTCGACATGCCTCTGGATGCAAGGAAGAAATTGAAGCGTTTCACTTTAAGGGCGCTGAGCAACGAGGTGGTTGTCGGATTAATGGGAATTACCCTGCAGAAATAGACAGGAATAATAGTTTTTGAACGATTTTTATATAAGAAGGATAAAAAGCATAATATCTTTTTGTCCTTTTTATGTATCTTTGCTCTCGAAATTCAATCATAGCCAAGATGAATGACAACAACAGAAAAAATAATTTATATGAAAACTAGAAATTTTTTATTTACCAGCCTGCTGGCGCTAGCTTCTACTGTAGCCGTCAATGCCCAGACTTTTGATATTGATATGTTGAAGGTGCAGCCTGTTTATTCTGCAGAGAATGGACAGGGATATGATATCGCGGCTGCACCAAAAGCTAAGAGTAATGCCCCTTTCTTCTATTCTGTGAAGGTGGCAGATGGCAACTATAAGGTCACCGTGGTGCTCGGTTCTAAGAAGAAAGCAGGCAAGACTGTGGTTCGTGCCGAGAACCGAAGACTGATGCTCGATGAGGTGAGTACCAGGAAGGGGGAGTTCAAGACTTTCTCCTTCGTCGTGAACAAGCGTTCTCCTTATATTACCGATAAAATGAACGTAAAAATCAAACCTCGCGAGAAGGAGACGTTTATCTGGGATGAGAAGCTGACCTTGGAGTTTACTGGTGCTGCCCCAGCTGTAAAGAGCATCAAGGTGGAACCGGCTCCTGCTGAAACCACTACCGTTTTCCTCTGCGGCAACTCTACGGTAGTAGATCAGTTTACAGAGCCATACGCTTCCTGGGGACAGATGATTACCCGATGGTTCGGGCCGGAGGTAGCTATCTCTAACCATGCCGAAAGCGGATTGACTGCAGGTTCTTTCCTCGCATCCAACCGTCTGGACAAGGTGCTGGCGATGATGAAGAAGGGCGACTACGTGATTTGTGAGTTCGGACATAACGACCAGAAGGAGAAGTCTGCAGGCAGTGGTGCTTGGTATAACTTCTCTTATAATCTGAAGAAGTTCATCGATGAGGTCCGCAAGAAGGGTGGCAACATCATCTTCGTAACTCCTACTCAGCGCCGCCGTTTTGACGATGCTACCCATAGCAGGATTCAGGAGACTCATGGCGATTATCCTGATGCCATGCGAGCTGTGGCGAAGCGAGAGAGCGTGCCTGTGATAGAACTTCACGATATGACCCGCACTTTCTTCGAGACTTTGGGTTACGAGAACAGTAAGAAGTCACTGGTTCACTATCCGGCAAATACTTATCCCAACCAGCCTAAGGCCCTGGAGGATAACACCCACTTCAATCCATACGGAGCCTACGAGGTGGCTAAGATGGTGGTAATGGGAATGAAGCAGCTCAATCTGCCTATCGTGAAGTATCTACGCAGTGACTGGAAAGACTACAATCCTGCCCAGCCAGATGATTTCAATCAATTCGTGTGGTATCCATCCGTGAATCAGAATGTAACCAAGCCGGACGGAAATTAATAAAATGAATTTGAAATGAATAAAAAGACAATACTTTTCGCCTCGTTGCTATTGGGCGGTTTGCCTTTGATGGGAACCCTTTCGGCTGATGCAGCGGTGCGCGATACAATCAGTATCAACCAGGGATGGCAGTTCCATCGCGGAGATGTGAAGAATATAGATGAGTTGAAAACAACTCAGGGGGATGATGACGTGGTAAATCTGCCTCATGATTTTCTGATCGGTCAGGACTGGGTGGCTCCTGATGCCAGCGAACGTCCTGACAATAGTGATGCCGGAAGCAATGTGCGCAGCCGATTGAGTCCACGTGGCTTTAAGGAGATGGGCATCGGCTGGTATCGCTATCAGTTGACTCCGAAGGATGAATGGAAGGGAAAGCGCATCGTGCTCGACTTTCAGGGTATCATGCTGGTAGGAGATGTTTATCTCAATGGTCAGCGTATCGGAGGTACCGATTATGGTTACCTCGGTTTTGATATCGACCTCAGTAAACTCCTGAAATGGGGCGAGGCTAACGAGATAACCGTCAAGGCAGATACCCGCAATCCTAATAATTCCCGCTGGTTTACGGGTGCCGGTCTCTATCGTGATGTCAATCTCATCATCACCGACAAGAATCTGTTCTTCCCTCGCCATCCGCTCTTTATCCGCACCCAGGATAACAAAGAGGTGAAAATCAAGGCAGAGATTATCAACCAGCAGAAGCTGGCAAAAGGACAGGGAAAGGCTGTTATTCCTGTAGAGGTTCGTATTCTGGATGCCGATGGCAAGGTGGTGGCTCAACAGAAGAATAACATCGATTTCAATGCCAAATGGCGTGATAGAGAATATGAGTTGCCTGCCATCTCTCTGGAGAATGCCCAACTGTGGTCGCCAGATACACCTTATTTATATACTGCCGAGGTGACACTTTATGACAACGAAGGCAACATTGCCGACCAGATTAAGGAGCCGTTTGGTGTGCGCACCATCGAAATCGTTCCGCAGAAGGGCTTGCTGGTGAATGGCAAGAAGGTCTTGCTGAAGGGCTATGCCAATCATCATACCCTCGGTGCCTTGGGTGCTGCTGCTTATCCGCGTGCCATCGAGAAGCGGCTGAAACTGATGAAGGAATTCGGCATGAACCATATCCGCACCTCTCATAATCCATACAGCGAGGATTTCCTGAAGCTCTGCGATAAGTATGGCATCTTGGTGGTGGATGAACTTTACGACAAATGGCTTACTCAGTATGCCGGCGGCAGAGTGGAATGGGAGAGCCTCTGGCAGAAGGATATTCCGGAGTGGGTGAAGCGAGACAGAAATCATCCGTCGGTCATCCTCTGGAGTCTGGGAAATGAATTGCAGCAATACAGCAACCTGCCTTTTAATGATTGGGGCGTGACGGCTTATAAACTCCAGAAGGAATTGCTGCACCGTTATGATGATACCCGATTGACGACCGTTGCCATGCATCCCCGCTACCGCAACATCGAGACAGATTCTATCCCTGCTGATTTGGCGGTGGCTACCGAGGTAAACTCCTACAACTATCGCTATATGTACTTCCCTGGTGATATGAAGCGTTATCCTGAAAAGACCTTCTATCAGAGTGAGGCGAGTGTGGCTGCGATGGGACCAAACTTCTATGAGATGGACCGTGACAAGGTGTTAGGTCTGGCTTATTGGGGAGCCATCGATTACCTGGGCGAGAGTATGAGATGGCCTGTCAAGGGATGGAACCAGGGTGTGTTCGACCTTTCTCTTCAGCCAAAGCCGGATGCTTATTTCGTGAAGAGTATGTTTAAGGATGAGCCAACCGTTCACATCGGTGTCATCGAGAAGTTGGGTGGCAACATCCAGTGGAATGGCATCAATGTTTCTGCCGGAAAGCTCTCAGAAAACTGGAACCGTGAGGCAGGCGAGCAGGTTTCGCTCTATACCTATACCAATGGCGACGAGGTGGAACTCTTCCTCAATGGCAAGAGTCTGGGTGTGAAGAAGAACAGTAACGACCCTAAGCTCCGTGCCCGAATCAAGTGGGACAACATCGCCTATGTACCGGGTGTGCTTCTGGCTGTAGCTAGAAAGAACGGCAAGGTGGTGGCTCGCCATCAGATAGAGACTACGGGCGAGGCTGTGGCTCTGAAGCTGGTTCCGGATATAGAGACCTGGCATGCTGATGGTAAGGATCTGATGCATGTTCGCATCTATGCGGTGGATAAAAAGGGCAGAAGAGTGCTGAACGTGAAGGATGCCAAGGCATTCGACAAGTTAACCTTCACCGTGAAGGGCGATGCGAATATCGTGGCGGTGGATAATGGAAACATCGCATCTGATGAGCTTCATATCGGAAAGACCCAGTTGGAGAAGTCCATCCAGCGTCATCTCTTTCAGGGATCCGCCCTCGTGATATTGCGCGCCGGTGATAAGCCGGGAAAGATAGAACTCTCGGTAGCGGGAGAAAAGATGAAAGCTAAGAAGTTGGTTTTGAATACGAAATAAATATGAAAAAAGGTCGCCAAAATGCTGGCGACCTTTTTTAGTAGTATCCTCTGTTTTCTCTTTATTTTCTGAATTTCTTAAACCATTGCAGGAATGATTCGTAAGCACTGATCTCTTCCTGATGCTGAGGCTCAGCGAAGGTAAGCTGGTCGCCGTAGGAATCACCATGCTGGTCGGGGAAGATAATCATCAGGTTGGTACCTGAGAAGTATTTCGTTATTTCCTCCGGCAGACGCTCCAGTGCTGTCTTGTAAGATACGGTTCCCTTACGGGCGGTTACTACCACGAACAGGTGATCTGGAGATATCTGCGAAGCCAGCTGTGGCAACTCGTTCCAGTGAATCATCTGGGTATAATCAGCACGCACTTCCGGATGCCGGTTCTTGATATATTCATTGATGAGCGCCAGACTCTCTTCTCTGCCATGAAACTGAATGCGGCAGTCGAGGTTGCCGGCAAGTCGGGCTAGGCGTTCCAGCCAGCGGTAGAAACCCGGCTCAAACTCTGCTCTCGAAGGTACGGCTACCCGTATTCTTCTCAATGTATTCAACGGCTGTCTGATGCGTGCCATGATAATCTGTCGGCTCAATCCGTTGAAGAGACTCTGGTGGAATTCTCCCCAGAACTTCTGCGAAACCTCAGGATGCATGTGCATTCCGATGATAATCTCAGAACATTGGAACTCGTTGAAGGCATGCTTGATGCCGTTGGCGATGTTGGCGGCAATACGAACCTGGGTCTGCGTCATCACATCGGTGGCAGCAGCCAGCTGACTGCAATGTTCCAGAAGTCGTCTTCCCTGTTCCTGGTTGTATCGCATGTCCTTGTCTTCATATACCACATTCAGGCAGATGAGTCCCCTGTTCAGTTTCTGGTTTCTCACCAGAAACGCCAGACTCATCAGGTTGTCAGCATATTCAGGATATTTCACCGGAATCAGAATCTTCTCATCGCTCACCTTCTTGTCGTCTTCCGCATCAGGCAGTTCCTTGTCTCTCAGGATAATCTTCTGCGAAGACCGGTCGGTAAGGATGGATGAGATGATGCAGGTAATCAGAATCATCATAACCACACCGTTGAGCATATCATCGTTGACGAGGTAAGTGCCCGGTGCTACGAGCAGATGCATACCCACCATCACCATGGCGATACTTCCGGCAGCATGAGCCGAAGTGAGTCCGAACATCATGTGACCCGAAGAAAGTGGCAATCGGAAACCCAAACAGGCGATATAGGCTGCGATGGCTTTGCCCAGGGTTCCGAAGAAGGCGATGCAGAACACGACCCATAGAATATGACTGCCCTGAAACAGCAGATTGATATTGATCAGCATGCCCACACCTATCAGGAAATAAGGAATGAAGAGGGCATTGCCGATAAACTCGAGGCGGTTCATCAGTGGCGAAACATGCGGAATGTATCTGTTTAATATCAGACCGGCGAAGAAAGCACCGAAAACGCCCTCGATGCCCACTATCTGCGAAAGTGCCGCACTCATAAAGAGCATTGAAAGTACGAAGATAAACTGCATCACCGCATCGCTGTATCTTCGCAAGAACCATCTTGTAAGTCGGGGAATCAGCATGATCATCACGCCACAATAGACAGCAAACTTGAGGGTGAAGAATACCCAGAACAGTATGCCGTCATGCTTGCTGAACGATGCTACCAGTCCGGCAAGCATTATCAGGGCTATGAGCAGCGAAATCATGCTCGACCCCACACTCAGCGTAACGCTCGGTTTCTGTTGCAGTCCGTATCTCGAAACGATAGGATAGGCAATCAGCGTATTGGATGCCATGATGCAGCTCAGCAGGAAGGAAGCCTTGGCAGAGTAGTGGAGCAGCCAGATGCTCATGCCATAGGTGAGGAAGAACGGAATAAAACAGGTGAGCAGACCATAGATAAGCAGTCGCGACTTGTTCTTTTTCATGCCTTCCATATCCATCTCCAGGGCAGCGAGGAACATGATGTAATAGAGTCCCACCTTTCCGAAGAGCTCAAACGAAGAGTCGCGCTCCAGGATATTCAGTCCGTATTTGCCTATGAGCACACCTGCCAGCACCATACCGATGATGTGCGGGATACGGAGTTTACCCATGATGATAGGGGCAAAGAGGATGATGAGGAGCACTACGAAGAATATCAACGTAGGGTCTGTGATAGGGAAGTATTGAGCGATATGGAACATAGGCTTTCTCCTTTTTTGTTATACTTAAAGAGGGATTTCTGCATCAGCATTCATCCCTCCCTTTCTGTTTTTGACTGCAAAAGTACGAATAAATCTTGAAAGCACAAAGTTTTTCTGCCCTTATCCTACTATCATGGTGACATTTTTGCAATTTGTGAACCCGAAAACGGGTGCACCGATGCCTATTGGCATCACAACCGATGAGAACGAAGTGTTTAATACACAGGGGTAGTTACTGCTTCCTCAAACTATACTTGCCGTGCTTGTCGAACACGAGCCAATAGAGCACAGGCAGGATGGTGGCGATGAGTACCATCGAGATAAACGTACCGAAGAAGATAACGGCTCCCATTGGCGACCACAGCGTATTGTTCTCTACCATCATAGGCAGTACGCCTACCGAGGCGGCTGCCGATGTAAGGAAGATAGGGCGCATGCGGCGCTCGCCAGCCTGAAAGGCGGCTTCCTTTACCGATAACCCCTTGTCGCGACGCAGTTCCTCGGCATAGTCGAGCATGATGATGCCGTTTCTTACCAGGATACCCATCAGGCTCACTATGCCTAATATGCAGGTAAGACTCACGTCGAAACCCGTAACCAGAAGGCCTATCGCTGCACCGAAGATGCAGAGCGACATGGACGAGAGATTCACCAGTGCCAGACTGATGCGCTTGAAATGGAAGAGCAGGATGAAGAAGATGATCAAGGCTGCTATCATCACGCCCGATGTAACCTGAGGAAGGGTTTCGGCATCCTTTTCTGCCATACCGCCAATCTCCCAATCAAGACTGGAATCTAGCGGGAGTTTGGATACTTCCTGCTTCAGTTCGTTGGCCAATCGGTTGGCATTGAATCCCCTTAAAGGTTCACCTATGATAGAGATGGTACGCACGCCGTTTCTGCGTATGATGCTGCCGTCGTGCCAGTCGGGCGAAATCTTAGCCAGCTGGCGGAGTGGAACGCTCGATGTTCCTCCCATCACGGGGATGTATTCATTGGCAAGGTCGCTGTCGTTTTCCGATTTCAGAACCATCTTCACCGGATAGTCGCCTTCCCAAAGGGTGGCCATCGGGATGCCATCGCCAAAATGAATGGCAAGGTCGGCAGAGAGTATGGTCTTGTTCACACCCAGCCGGTTGGCCTCGGTAGCATCTGGAGTTACCCTGATGCCAGGCAGGGGCTCTTCGTAGTTGGTACGAATCAGGTTGATGCCTTCTATCTTGTGCATGCAGGCTTCTATCTTCCTGGCGGCAGCCTTCAGGTCGCCCATGCTGTCGCCGCTCACTCTTACTTCGATAGGGTAGGTGGCGTTGTTGTAATCCATCTGCTTGAAGCGGATGTAGCAGTCGGGAAAATAGTTGGAGTATCGGTCGGCATATCGGTCGAGTACCTCTTCTGTGGCATCGTTATCTACCGTATTCACGATAAACTGTGCAAAGTTCTCACCGCCAATCTGTGGCGCATAGGTGGTGTGGAAACGGGGTGAACCCTGACCAACAAACGTGGTTACGGCTGTTACCTGCGGGTCGCGCTGCAGAATGTGGGCCATAGAATCTGCCACCTGTGCGGTTCTTGCAGCGGTGGTTCCGCTAGGCAGATAGAACTCTACGGCAAACTGGTTTCTCTCGGCGATAGGCATCATTCTCTGCGGAAGATGTACGAAGATGATGGCTCCGGTGCTCACCAGCATGATGCCCACAGCGAGGGTGGTGCGTGGAAAGGCGAAACAGCGTTTCAGCAACCAGGTGTACCCCATCTGCAGATAGTCGAGCGGCTTTTTGCGGGCGTTGGGCTTGTGCTGGCTGCTGATGCCCTGGTGAATCACCATATACTGTAAATAAGGTGTGAGCAGCAGCGAAACCATGAGCGAGATGCTCAGGATGATGAACATGGCCCAGGGGAATGATTTTACGAAATCGCCCATGTCGCCATGCATGGTAAAGAGGAATGGGAAGAAGGTGAGCGAGATGCTGAGCGTGGCAGAAAGCACCGACATGAAGAACTCTCTAGGAGCGGCGATGGCTGCATGCCAGCGCGACATGCCATGGCCCAGCTTCTCCATGTAGTTGTCGATGATAACCACGGAATCATCCACCACCATACCCAGTGTTACGATGAGGGCAGCCAGTGTAACGGTGTTCAGCTCCATGCCGAAAAGATAGAATATGCCCAACGACGAGAAGATGGTGATAGGGATGCTGAGGGCTGATACCTCTGCTACGCGGCGCGGCATGAGCAGGATGACCACGATGATGACGGAGATGACCGATATGAGCAGCTCACGCAGGAAGTTTAGCACCGATTCGCTTACCACCTTGCTCTGGTCGGTAATGGTATTGATGTGTACATCGCCGGGCAGGGACTGTTCAAAATCATCCATCATCTTGTGTACGTCTCTTCCCATCTTCACGATGTCGTTTCCCGGTCGCATTTCAATGGATAGGAGCACGCATTTGTTGCCGTTGCTCTTGATGTATTTATTCAGTTTCGGATATTCTCTTTTAATCTGTGCGATGTCCTTCAGGCGCACGATGTTGCCCTTGGGGTCGGAATATACGATTTGTTCTGCCACATCCCGCTCGTTGTTGTAGGAGTCGGTGATGTGGATGGGCAGGTTGAGGTTGCCCATCTCCAGGTTTCCGCTCACGGTGGTGAAGCCCTGCAGGGCAAGGTCGTTCAGAATCTTATAGGGGCCGATGCCGTATTTGGCCAGCTTGTTCTGGTCCAGGCAGATGCTTATCTGTTCGTTTTCCAGTCCGTAGGTTCGCAGGTTCGAGATGGCATCAATGCGGCGCAGTCTGTCCTTCAGCTGGTCTATGTATGTATTCAGTTCCCTATAGGTTTTCTGCTTGCTTTCCATCGTGATGAGCAGGGCAGAGGTATCGGCGATGTCATCCACTGCCTGCAGGGCAAGGACACCCGTAGGAAGGGAGCTCTTGAAGGCCTGCAGACCATGCTTGAACTTGCTCCAGAAGGCATCCCGGTCCTCCACGTCGTCGTTGAGTTCCAGGAACACGATCAGCATGCCGTCCTTACTCTGGGTATAGGTCTTTTTCTTGTTCACCTCCTTGTATCCGAAGATGAAGTTCTCCAGCGGTTTAGCCACCCGTTCTTCCACCTCTCCGGATGTAGCGCCCGGATATACGGCTACGCAGGCACCCTGCCTGATGGTGAATTGCGGCATCTCCTGCTTGGGCATGATGCAGATGCCGAGTATGCCTAGAAATACGAGCATGCCCATCAGAAGCATCACGATGTTGTGGTTGCACATCGCCGACTCGATGAACGAGCGCTTGATGATGCGGTTGGGCTTCCTGGTGATGCGTGCCTTGATGTGGTCGCGAAGGGCGGTGTCTCTCTCCGGCTTTTTGGAATCCTCCGGTTTGTTTGTCTCTAGCCTTGTCTCTTGATTCATATCTTTTCCCTCCACTTTTTTATCGGTTATCGCTTTTTGCTGTATCTACATTCATTCCTTCCGAAACTTTCTGCTGGCCATTGATGATAACCTGGTCGCCAGCCTTCAGTCCCGAAAGGATGACGATGCCGTCGCCTTCGAAATCGCCGGTAGTTACGGGTTGCTGATGTGCCTTTCCGTTTACCACGGTCCATACGAATCGGGAGTTATCTACATCCAGTTCAATGCTTTGTGGCGGAACGGTGATGTGGGATGGGGTAGCAGCGCTACCCTGCACCTGGGCGTTGCATACCATGCCTGGGAGCAGACGGCCCTGCGGATTGGTGATGCCCACCTTGACATCGTAGGTATGCGAGATGGGATTGGCATCGATGCCTTTTTCTGAAATCGTTCCCCGGAAAATGGCACCCGAAAGAGCGGCTACCGTCAGTTTCATCTTGTCGCCCACGTGCAGATGAGATATTTCAGCTTCGGGTACGGATATCTTGGCGTTGACTTGTGCCACATTGGCGAGTTTCAGCACAGGCTGTCCGGGGAGCACGTAGGTTCCCAAGTCCACGTTCTTGGCAGCGATGACACCTGCAAAAGGAGCTGTGAGGGTAGAGTGGGAGAGTTGCTGGCGGGCGATGCTTTCAGCCGCCTTTGCCTGTTCCAGTTTGCTTTCTATCTCCACCCATTTCATATCCGAGATGGTTCCCGACTGGTGCAGGGGCAGGAATCTTCTGTAGGCATCCTGCGCCTGTTTCAGGGTGGTGAGTGTTGCCCGGTGAGCCTCCTTCACGGTGGTAGGGTTGATGGTGGCGAGCAGCTGTCCCTTGCTCACTCTATCTCCTTCTTCCACCCGTATGGAAGTGATGTTTCCGGCTATCTCGAAACTGAGTGTAGATCCCATCTTTTCCTCGATGGTTCCCACATAGTCTTTCGTTCCCCCCAGGTTTGTATTCCCCACGGAGATAGTCTCAACTTTCACGTTTTTCTTCTCTTGCTTGCTGGATTTTTCGGTGCATCCCGCCAGCATCATACAGCTGATAATGAATGCGACAAGCCATCCCGTTATAACATCTTTCTGTTTCATATTGATTACATTTTGTTGTTTTTTGAAAAGATAATGCAAAGGTATGAATTTTAGCTGAATGCATGGGGAAAATAGGATTAAAAAAGATAAAAAAAACAGTTCTTCTTCTTCTTTTACTACGATTTCCACGCTGTTCATAGTTTCAATCACGTCTTTCATGGAAACTACGTCTCTGATGCATCCAACCGAACAATCTACACCTTAGACCGAGGGTTGAGTCGACTTGCTCACAAAGCTCTTGGCGACTATGGACCACTTGGTGTAAAGGTAAGCAACGATGATTTCTTGCAGTAATCATGAAACGAAGGTATTCGTATTGGAATAGGTGTTTTTTGATATTGATATAGAGGAACCGGCACACATATATATATATATATGAGGGTGTGTCATAAGTCTGTGACGCACCCCTTTTTATTTTTTGCCTTTTCACAG